>Ga0209992_10001350_pt1 | contig 26368 bp, 55 predicted proteins | sample 2SBtaG_2_FD_182564 | JGI IMG/M metagenome (GOLD analysis project Ga0209992, IMG submission 182564) | Deep subsurface microbial communities from Kolumbo volcano to uncover new lineages of life (NeLLi) - 2SBTROV12_ACTIVE470 metaG (SPAdes)... | ecosystem: Environmental > Aquatic > Marine >... | reverse complement strand
AACTATTGTTAGAAATGACATAATTAGAACATTAGCTAACGAAGTTGATAAAAAAGCTATTCAAGGTGATGGAACTTCAAACACTCCAACAGGTATTTTAAATACTTCTGGAATTGGTTCTGTTGCTATGGGTACGAATGGCGACCAAGCTACTTGGGCAAAAGTTGTTGAAACTTGGAAAGAAGTTGCTACTGACAATGCAGACGTAGGCGCATTGGCATTCTTAACTTCTCCAACGCAAGTTTCTCGTATGATGTCTATAGCAAAAGTTAGTTCATCTGACTCTGTTATGATTATGAACGATCAAAACAGCATGATGGGTTACAAAGTTTTTGCTACAACAAACTCTCCTGACAACCTAACTAAAGGTACAGCAAGTGGAACTTGTTCTGCTCTTACTTTTGGTAATTTCAATGATTTAATCATTGGAGAATGGGGATCGTTAGACATAAGTGTTGACCCTTATACTAATGCCGCTAAAGGTGGTACTAGAATAATCGGTCTTTATGATGTAGATGTTGCAGTTAGACACGCAGAAAGTTTTGCGGCAATAAAAGACTTAATTGCATAATTTTAATAATTATCAATTTATAAGATTAGGCGTGGCATTGACCACGCCTTTTCTTTTTAGTAAAAGGAATTATTATGAAAATAAAAATAGTAAAACAAACATTTGTTAAAGGTGCTTTAGCAAAAGCTGGCGATGTAATAGATGCTGATGAAACTGATGGAAATTTATTAATCGGTATGGGTAAAGCTATTGCTTCAGCAGAAGATGTTAAAAAACCAGAAAACAAAGCAGTAAAAAAAAGAAGCATTTTTTCTCGTAAAAAATAATTAACTAAAGGAATTATAATGTTTATCTTTGGATTACCTATGTCATATTGGTTTAAAAATCCTAAACAATTATTAAAAAAAGCAAAAGAATATAAGTATCATATTGTTGCTGGAATAATTGTTATTGTTATCTTATCAGCTATATTTTAATGAAATTGTCTTTTATCAAGTATGGTAAAAGAAAAATAAAAATTAAATACGAGTTGTTACATGATTGCTATGGATTGTATGACCCAAATCACAATACTTTACAGCTTGATAAAAGGTTGAAGTCTTTAAAGTTATTTAATACTTTAATGCACGAGTTATTTCATATAATTATGAGTAATGAAAATATAAATGTTAATTTAAAAGGAGAAGAACCTATTGCAAAAGCAGTGGGTGATGGTTACGAAAAAATATTCAAGGCCAATCCATTCCTAGTTAAAATATTAACACAATGTTTAAGAAAGTAAAATAAAATGGCAGTAGAAACAGATACAGAACGAGCAATATTTTTTGATAGTGATGACTTTGCTAGTTCAGCAACATTTACCGATGTTTCTGCTGGAACTTCATCAACAATAAAAGGAATTTTTGATAAAGAATCAGTAGAACAAGCTGTAGGTGAAGCAGGATTAATTGAAGAAGTGCCTATGTTCACTTGCAAGACTTCTGATGTATCTGACGCAACTTTTAACGATACATTGGTTATTGATAGCACTACTTATTACATTAAAGAATTATTACCTGATGGAACAGGAGTAACTAGAATAACTTTATCAGGATAATATGGCTCACATTAGAAAAACAATTAGAGAAAATGTTAAAACAGCAATCACTGGTTTATCAACAACTGGTACAAGCGTTTATGAAACAAGATACTTTCCTTTACAAACTGGAAATTTACCTGCTTTAATAGTTTATACTTTAGATGAAACTATTGAAGATTATACTTTAGGTAAAAATACAAGAACTCAACAAAGAGCATTAAATTTAATTATAGAAGCACATTGTAGAGGAACTGCAAACATAGATGATACACTTGATACTATTGCTGAAGAAGTTGAAGAAGCAATGGTTAGCGATGTTACTCGTGGCGGAAATGCTAAAGATACAAAGTTGGTCGCAACTGAAATTGAATTTGATACAGCTAGTCAAAAAACTGGTCTGATGAGGTTGACCTATTTAATTAATTACAATACGATAGAAAACGCAGTACAAACAGGAGTATAATTTATGGCAACAAATAGAATAAAGTTAAAATCGCCAGATGGTAATAGTGTTATTGAAACTTCAAATGATATGGAAGAATATTATTTGAAAATGGGCTACACAAAAGTTTCTGATACTGATAAAAAACCATCATTTAGCGATAAAGCTAAAATAAAAACAAATAAGGATAAATAACAATGGCGACACATACAGGAAGTTCAGGAATAATAAAAGTTGGAACTAATACTGTTGCTGAAGTAAGAAGTTTTACTTTAGATACAACAGCAGAATTATTAGAAGATACTACATTAACTGATACTTCCAAAACCTTTCAAGTTGGCAAAAAAGGTGCAACTGCATCTGTCGAGTGTTTCTGGGACGAAACAGACACTAACGGACAGATAGCAATAGCGGAAGGGCAACAAGTTACTATGACATTATACCCAGAAGGAGCAGATTCTTCTGATTATTATTATGGTGGTACTTGGATTATAACTGCTAATTCCGTTTCAATTCCTACTGATGGAATGATTGAAGCTACTTTTTCAGCTACATTGACTGGTGCATTGACTAGAGGAACAGTTTAATTTGACATTTAGTTAAAAATCAGTATTCACTTATTTTATGAGTGATATTCTTGATAAAGCTAAAGAACATTTTAAATCTATTGACAGGAAAATTATTGAAGTTCCTGAATGGAGTCAAACTGTCTATTCAAAACCATTAACTTTAGCTGACAAAAGAAAATTAACTAGAACTACAAAACCAGATGATGTTACTTTATTTGCTGATGTACTTATTTTAAAAGCAGAAGATAAAGAAGGTAATAAACTTTATACTTTAGAAAATAAACATACTTTAATGCACTCGGTTGACCCAGAAGTAGTTGCCCGCGTTGCTCAACAAATATTAGAAGTTATCCCAATTGAAGATTGGGAAAAAAAAAATCAGGACAGATAAAGAATTAGTCAATATTTTACATCTAGCAAAAGACCTTAACTTGAAACTATCTGACATTATGAGTATGAGTGTAAATGAGTTTAATTTATGGTGTGCATTTTACGATAAATTAAATAAAGACATAAAATTTAAAAGATAATGGCAAGAAATAGATTACAATTTGATATTAACGCAAAAGATAAAACTAAACGAGCATTTAGTACATTAAAGCGTGGACTTAAAGGTGTAACAAAAGCAATCTTCAATATGAAAACAGGACTTGCCGCAGTTGCAGGTGTAGCTGGTTTAGGTTTATTAATTAGAAACTCATTAAAATCAATAGACAAATTAGGAAAACTTTCCAGACAAGTATTTATATCAACAGAAGATTTATCAGCATTTAGATTAGCGGCAGATTTAGGCGGAACATCTTTAGAAGCGTTTGCTAAAGGTGCAAGAACAATGGCAGTTGGTATTAATGATTGGCTTGTTAAAGGAACTGGTATTGCACAAGACGCATTTATACAATTAGGAATTACCCAAGATGATTTAAGAGCAACGAATGGAGATTTAATGGCTCAATTCGAATTAGTTGCTGATGCTTTAAGAAATATGGAAGATGGCACAGATAAAACTGCGGCCGCTTATAAATTATTTGGTGGAAGAAATATTGAACTCTTAACTGCTATTGAAAGAGGAACCGAAGGTATGCAAGAAATGGCAGAAGAAGCAAAAAGATTTGGTTTAGTTTTAACAACAGAAATGGTTTCGGCAGTTGAAGAAGCAAACGATTCAATGTCAAGAACTAAATCATTATTTACAGGCGTTGCAAATCACATGACTGTTGCGTTAGCACCAGCAATTCAAAAAGTTTCAGATACTTTAAGAGATACTTTATTAATGCACATTGAAAAAACGCACGGAAGTATGGAAGATTTTGGAAAATGGCTAGGAACAAAATTTATTAATACTGTTGGTAAAATTGGTACTGGCTTTATTAAAATTAAATATCGAATAATAGATTTTACAAATGAGTTATCCAATATGGAAGCTAAAGCATACAATCTTGGAACTGCTTTATTAATGGCAGTAGGAGAATGGGGTTTAGCATTAAGTAGAGAAATTAAACAAACAACAGAAACTTTAAAAACTAATCAAGACGAAATGTTAAAAGAAATTCAAAATTGGAACGCTACAATTTTTGATTTAACAAAAACAAGAGTAAAAAATGAAAAAGATGGAGAAACAGAAATTACTAAAGGTGAAAAAAATGAAATAGATAAAAGAGGACAACAATACGAAGATTGGCTAAATAGAAAAAGTAAATTAACAAGTCTGTTTATAAATGTTCAAGAAAACCAAGCAAAAAAAGAAAGAGAAATAAGAGCAAAAGCACAAGCAGATATTAAAAATAATTTAGAAGGAACACTAACTATTATGTCAGGTAATTCTAAAAAAGCATTTAAAATGTTACAAGCACATAAAATTGCAGAAGCAATAGTTAATACTTATTCGGCAGTTATGAGAGCATTTGCATCATATAACGCACCTTATAGTTATCTTGCGGCTAGTTCAGCTTTGGCTTTTGGTATGGCACAAGTTTCACAAATACGTTCACAAAAATTTACACCAAGACGACAAGGTGGATTAGTTTCAGAAAATAAACCTTACATGGTTGGAGAAGGTGGGCCAGAAACTTTTGTTCCTAATACTGCTGGTACAATACTTCCAAGTGGTATGGGTGGACAAAATGTAAATGTTAATTTTACTATTAATGCAGTTGATACTGCTGGATTTCAAGCGTTACTAGCTAATGAAAGAGGTATGATAGTTAGCATGATTAATAGTGCAGTTAATCAACAAGGAAAGAGTAATTTAATTTAATGAGTGGACAATTACCTACATCACCTGTTTTTAATGCTATGAATTTTAAAGATGAAAGTAATACTTTAATTTCAATATCTGATAGTGGAAGAAGATTTGCTAGAAAAATTGATAATCAAAGATGGAAATTTACTTGTAGTTATAAATTATTAACTAGAGCAGAATTTGCACCTATACTTGCTTTTATAACTAAACAAAGAGGACAGAAAGAAACTTTTACTGTTATTCCACCTAAAATAAAAGATGCACAAGGTTCTGAAACTACAACAATATCTGTTAATGGTGCGCATACTGCTGGAGATACAACAATAGCAATAGATGGGTTTAATGCAGATAGTGCTGGTTCACTTAAAGCTGGAGATTTTATAAAATTTTCTGGGCATACAAAAGTATATATGGTTGTTTCCGATGTTACTCCAAGTTCTAATGCGGCTACAGTAACTATTGAGCCACCAATTATTGAAAATTTATCTAACGATGAAACTGTAACTTATGATGATGTTCCTTTTACTGTTTATTTAACAGGAAATGTTCAACAATACAGTTTAGGTATTAATGATTTATATAATTATGAATTTGATGTGTGTGAGGCGTTTTAATGAAAGTGTCTGAAAATACATCAGTTGATATGCCATTAAAAAATTTAATAAGTATTATAGGTGCTGTTGCTATTGGTGTATGGGCATACTTTGGAATTATTGAAAGACTTAATACATTAGAAACAGATAATCATTTAATTAAAAAAGATTTAGAAGGTGCTGTAGAATTTTCTATTCGTTGGCCGCGTGGAGAACTTGGGTCGCTTCCAGCAGATTCCGAACAATTTCTTTTGATCGAAGATGCAATAAAAGATATTGAAGATATACAAGATGAACTTAAAGAATCTCGCCACAATGCCACAAATATTTCAAGGTTGCAAAAAGATGTAGAGAGATTATTAAATGAAATAGAAAAATTAAAAGACAAAGTGAGGGCAAATGGAAACCATAGCTAGTGGAATTATAGTGCTTTGTATGTTTTATCAAGGTGGGATTATTGAGCATACTTATATTCAAGATCAAAAAATGTCATCATGTTTGAAGGCAAAAAGACAAGTTGAGCGTTCAGTTAATCCAGAAAATGTTAGAATGCAATGTGGAAAAGTAGATGCTATTATTGAGAAAGATGAATATAGCGATAAAATGAGAGTAGTTAAAATAGTAAAAGATAAATACGATTCATCAGGATATACAAAATAATGAATGAAAAACTTATTACAGCATTGTTGGCAATTTTACTTGCGTTGGGTGGTTGGACTTTATCAAGAACCTTTTCACTTTCAACAGATATGGTACTTATCAAAGAAAAAGTATCATCAATGGAAGAAAAGATTGATGGAAAATTTAAAAAGAAAAAAAAGAAAAAGAAAAAGAAAGATGATAAATGAAAGGACAGTTATATTATTGCTTTTCCTAACTTTAATTGGGGTGGGTTTAGCTGGTTGTAATACTAATGTTTGTCCAGATAAAACTACAGTCGAAGTTGGTGTAACAGAAACAGATTCTAAAAACGATAAACTACAAGAAAAAAAATCAATAACTCAAACTTGGAAATGGGGTAAGAAAAAATGTCAAGAGGGTTAACAACAGCAGTAAAAAACGCTTTAGCAGATACACCTACATTTTGTCATTTAGTTTATTTAGGTTTTTCAACACCTGTAAGAAAAACAGATAACTCTTTTGATATAGTAGATGATATTGAAGGTAGTTCTCAAACTTATAATGCTGATGGAACTTTATTAGGAGTAGGTCATGTTCCAGAATCTAATACTCCAATTAAAAATAGTATTGATTTAATATTTAGTGGAGTAGATCAATCTTTAATTTCAACTGTTTTAAATAATGATGTTCTTGGTACTGATATAAAAGTTTATAGAGCAGTAATAAGTGGTACTACTGCTATCGCTGATCCATTTTTATTATTTCATGGTAATTTATCAAATTTTCAAATTAACGATGGTGGTGCTACTGCTAGTTTATCAATCACAGCAACAAATCATTTTGGTAATTTTGAAAAGATAAATGGTAGAACTACTGCCGATACTTCTCAACAAAGACATTTTGCATCAGATAAAGGTTTTGAATTTTCAGCTTTAACAATTAGAGATATTAAATGGGGTAGAGCATAATGAATTGGTGGAAACGATTAAAAATAAATTGGGCAAAAAAAATATTAAATAATAATGCTCCTGCTGGAGAATTTATTGCTTATATTAATAAAGATGAAGAAGAAAAATTAAAAAAACTAGGTGGTTTAGGACGACCTGTTAACCAAACAGGAATTAAATCTTTTTGGGGGCCAATAGATTGGGTAATGGATAATGTTGTTGCTCCTGTTGTTGAATTTGTTGCACCTAAACTTAAATTTTTTCAACAATATTCTAGTTGGTTCACAGCTATCTCAATAGGTATTCAAGTAATAAGCTGGTTAAAAAAACCAGATACACCAGACACTCCAAATATGGATTCTATTCCAGAACAAGTAGCAAAAGGTGTATTAGTAAATAAAACTTCTTCAAACGCACCTTTACCTGTTATTTATGGGCAAAGAAAAATTGGTGGCGTTGCAGTTTTCCTAGAAACTTCAGGAACTGACAATGAATTTCTTTATATGATTTTTGCCTTATGTGAAGGTGGAGTTGAATCTTGCGAACAAATTTACATAGATGATAAATTAGTTACTTGGTCTGGTACATTAACACATGGAACAGAAAGAACAGTAGGAAGTGGAGATTCAAATTTTTATAAAGATAGTGATTCTAAAATATCTGTTACTTGGTATGATGGTAGGGACGATCAAACTTATAATACAACAGTTGGTGCATTATCATCATGGACATCTAACCATAGATTAAGAGGTGTTAGTTATTTGGCTTTTAAGTTTAAATGGAATCAAGATTGTTTTATGGGAATACCAGATGTTAAAGCAGTTATTAAAGGAAGAAAAGTTTATGATCCAAATTTAGATGGAACAAAAACTGGTGGCTCTGGCTCACATAGAGAAGATACAGCTTCAACTTGGGCATGGTCTAATAATCCTGTTCTTTGTACTTTAGACTATATGAGAAATACAAGATTTGGATTAGGAATTGCTAATAGTTATTTTGATGGAGATTATGCTGATTGGCAAACTGCCGCAGATGTTTGCGATACAGATGTTACTCCTTATGGTTCTGCAAGTGCTATTGACTTATTGGATATGAATCATGTCCTAGATACCAAAAAAAAATGTATAGATAATTTAAAACAAATGGTATCAGGATTTAGAGGTTATCTTAATTATGCAAATGGAGAATATAAAGTTTTAGCTGAATCAACTGGAAGTGCTTCAATAAGTTTAACAGAAGATAACATTCTAGGTGGAATTAAAGTTTCAAGTTTATCAAGAAATAGTAGATTTAATAGAGTTATAGTTACTTTTGTTAATCCTGATAAAAATTATCAAGCAGACGAAATACAATGGCCACCTGTAGATGATAGTGGATTAGCAAGTGCAGATAGACACGCAACAATGAAAACTGCTGATGGTAATTTTTTACAGGAAGGCAGATTTGATTTTCCTACTATTACAAATATTTATCAGGCAGAAGAACTAGCGGAAGTAATTTGTAGAAGAAGCAGAAATAATATGAATGTTGCTTTAAGATGCGATGCAACAGGATTAGATTTAATGGTAGGGGAATTAGTAAATGTAACTCACGCAACTCCAGCTTTTTCTGCTAAAACATTTAGAGTACAAGGTATGCAAGTTAATTCTGATTTAACTGTTGAATTACAATTAACAGAATATCAAGCGGCATTTTATACTTGGGCAACAAAGACACAAGCGGCAACAATACCAGATACTACTTTACCTAATCCTTTTTCTGTTACTGCACCAGCAAGTGTAACATTAACAGATGAATTAATTGAATATTCAGATGGAATAGTTATTACAAGATTAAATGTTGCTATAGGTGCAAGTACAGATAAATTTGTTCAATACTATCAAGTTGAAACTAAAAAAACTTCTGAAAGCGATTATAAAGTTATCGCAAAAGGAACAGTATTAAATTATCATCAATTAAATGTTGTAGATGATATTGAATATTCAGTAAGAGTAAAAGCAATTAATTCTATGGGAATATCATCAGGTTATACAACAGCAACAAGAACAATAGTAGGTGCAACAGAAATTCCAACAGATGTAACTGATTTATCGGTAAGTATGGTTGGCTCAAATCAAATGGAATTAACTTGGACACCTGTTAATGATTTGGATATTAGCTGGTATGAAATTCGTTATCAAAATGTATCAAGTAGTGCTTCATGGAATCAAAGTACAAATTTATGTAAAGTAGTAAGAAGAAAATCTGATAGTGTAACTGTCAATGCAAAGACAGGAGCATTTTTAATTAAAGCAGTAGATAAACTTGGAAATAGTAGTGCGTCTGAAAGTATTGTTTATACTAATATTTCAGGATTACAGGCATTTAAACAAACAGCAACTTTTAGTGAGTAATTATGGCAACATTTGATGGAACATTAGATAGCAGTTTAGGAACAACAATAGATAATCAAAGTAGAAAATGTTTAACTTTAGATACTATAACTCAATTCGATAGTACGATTGGAAATTTTAATTCAGCAGATGGAAATTTTGATTTAGGTGGAACTGATTCGACTTCAAATCCAACTTACTATCAAGCAAATATTAAATCTTCAGGATATTATATTTATAATAATACATTGTCGCTAGACGCAACTTATGATGTTACTTTTGGAATAGATGTAGGCATGTCATCTGAAGATGAATATGATTTATTTGATAGTGGTCGTGGTGCTACTTTGTTTCACGATGCCAAAGGCCCGTTTGATGGTAGTCCAGATATTCATTGTGGAGCAGAAGTACAAGTCGGCTCATCTACTTCAAGTCTTGGTGCAATTACAACTTATCAAAAAATTGCTCAACAAAGTACGATAAAAGGTAGATATTATAAATTTAGATGCAAATTAACTAATGATGATAATAAAACTAGACCAAAAGTTCATGCTTTATCATTTTCAGTAAATTTTGAAAAAAGAACAGAATCAGCAGAAGATGTAGCTTCAACTACGAGTGCAAAAGTAATTACTTTTGTTAATTCTTATTATGCTACTCCAAGTATCGGCATAAGTGCGCAAGGACTTGCAACAGGCGATTATTATAGTATAACTTCCAAAAGTAAAACTGGATTTACTATACAATTTTTTAATAGTGGTGGTTCAGGAATAAATAAAACATTTGACTGGCAGGCAGTAGGGTACGGCTTGAAGTCTTAATTAAAATAAGGTAATAAAAAAATATGGCACAAGTATCACAAATAACAATAGATAATCAGGGGTTCAGTGCATTTCGTACTGCACTCAATAATAGTTTAAATGCTTTAAATACTACACACGCTGGAACTTCTGCTCCATCAAGTTTAGCGGCAGGAACAATTTGGATTGACACAACAACAGCAACAGCTTGGCAACCAAAAATATATGATGGTGCGGCATGGATTAATTTACCTTTTTATATTAATACAAGTACCAATGATTCAAATTTAACAACAACAGAAGTAACAAGTTTAGTACCAGCAGAAACAGACCCACAAGCTACTGCACTTGCGATTGCTTTAGGATAGGTATATAGGAGATAATTATGGCCAACACTTTTAAATGTGCAACTTTTGCGGCAGAACCAGCTAGTGCTGGAACTCCCTATGTTATGTATACAGTAGCAAGTTCAACAACAACAGTTGTACTTGGTTTAATATTAACTAACATTCATTCAGCGGCAGTAACAGTTGAAGTAGAATTAGTTAGTGATACAGCAAACAGAAATGGTGCAAATAATGTAGCAAATGGAACATCTTTTTTAGTTAAAGATGTAACGATACCAGCTGGAAGTTCTTTAGAATTATTATCAGGTGGAAAAGTCGTAATGGAAACAACAGATGTATTAAGAATAGATTGTTCAGTTGCAGATAAAATTTCAGGCACACTTTCTATAATGGAAATAACATAGGAGTAACTCTTGGCTTATATTGGCAAAACTCCCACAGTAGCACCTTTAACAAGTTCTGATGTAGCAGATGGAATAATTACAAATGCTAAACTAGCACAAGATATAATTTCAGCAGAAACAGCTTTAGGTGCAGAACCAGCAGACACAGATGAATTATTAGTTTCGGACGCTGGGACTTTAAAGCGAATGGATTATTCGTATATCAAAGGTGGTGGTTATACTCAATCAGCAGTTCAAACACCAACAGGTTCATTAATTGAGTTTGATAGTATACCATCAGGTACTAATTCTATTCTTATAAAAAGTTATGGGTTACAATGGGCGGGAACGCCAAGTCATATTTCTTTAGTTCTTGGAGATAGTGGCGGTTATGAAACATCAGGTTATCACTCAATAGATTTTTATAGAGGTGTTAGTGCTGGAGATATGGGAACAACTGTAAGCACAGATGATTTTATTATAGCACTTGGATATAGTGGTACAGATTATTGGAATGGACATATTTGGTTAAATCATGTTGGTGGAAATAGATGGGTTTTGAGTTATCAGGCAAATGATGTAAATGAATATATTAGATGGGGTAATGGTCAAAAAACATTATCAGGAGAATTAACAAAATTAAAAATTATAAATGCTGGTGGCGAAAATAATGATGGAGGAAATATACAGATAATGTATCAATAAAATTATGACAAAAAAAAGTGTATTAAATTTAGAAACAGGAATTTTTGCAGAAGTAGATTTATCAGTAGAAGAACAAGCAGAACATAATGCAAAAGTAAAAGCATTTCAAGATGGTGCATTTGATAGAAAAATTTTAGAATTAAGAACAAAAAGAAACAATCTATTAAACCAAACTGATTGGTGGGGTGCGTCTGATAATACTATGTCAGCAGAACAAACTAAATACAGAAAAGATTTAAGAGATTTAACTAATGGACTTACAACAGCAGATGAAGTAGATGCAGTTGTATTTCCAACAAAACCATAGGATTATAAATGGCCTACATAGGAAACAGCCCGATTATTGGAAACTTTCAAAAATGTGATGCACTTACAGCTTCATCAACAGCTTCATATACATTACAAGTAGGTGGAACAAATGTATCTCCTGAAAGTGTAAATCACATGCTGGTTTCGCTTAATGGAATTTTACAAGCACCAACGACATCATTTACAGTATCAGGTTCCACGTTGACCTTTGCTAGTTCTCTAACTTCATCTGATTCAATAGACTTTGTAATTTTATTAGGTAACGTTCTTGACTTGGGGGTGCCAAGTGATTCAACTGTAACAGCGGCTAAATTAAATAATGATATTATTTCAGGCAAAACTGCTTTAGCAAGTGAACCTGATGATACTGATGAGTTCTTGGTTAGTGATGCAGGTACTCTTAAAAGAATTGATTATAGTTTAATTAAAGGCGGTGGAAAAATTGCACAAATTGTTTCAACAAATAAAACTGACACATTTAGCGAAAGTATAGCCACTGAAGGAATTTCTGGTATTGTTACTGGACTTACAGTTGACATAACTCCTAGTGCAACTTCATCAAAAATTTTAGTTTTTATAAATATAGGTGTAGGTGCAGATGGAGAACATGGAATGCGTTTTCAAGTTTTTAGAGATACCACTCAAATTGATATGCCAGCGGCTTCTAGCAGTAGACCAAGATTATCAAAAGGGCCAATGGCAAATAGCGGTGGTGGAAGTTATATAACAAATATGTCTACAAATTATTTAGATTCACCAAGCTCGACTTCAGAATTAACTTATGGAATAAAAATTGGACATACTTCTAGTAGTACAAAAACTTTATATGTAAACAGATCACACGATAATCTTGATGATGCTTCTTATGGAAGAAATGCGTCAACAATTACAGTTATGGAGGTACTAGCATAATGGCAGATTTACACAAAGGAATTAGAGCAACACATAATAACGTTGTTGGTATAAATGGAGATACACAAGAAGATATTATTGCTTGGGATAAAGATGGCAATAAAGTTTCTATTAATTGGACAGATGTAAATGCTTGGACAGACCCAGACCAATATAAATATGATAGAGCAAAAGAATATCCTAGTATAAAAAACCAATTAGACGACATTTACCACAATGGAATAGATGGTTGGAAAGCTACTATTAAAGTAACTAAAGACAAATATCCGAAGGAGTAATAAATGGCAATTAAACTAGCCAATAATCAATCCTTGACTGCGATTACATCTTTACCATCAGCAGTTTCTGGTGGTGATATGACTTTATTAGAAACACAAACAGCATCAAGTAGTTCTACACTTTCTTTTACTTCAAACATAGATTCTACTTATAAAGAATATGTTTTTAAGTTTTATGATATTCACCCAGCAACAAACGCAGTTGATTTTTTATTTCAAGCAGATACAGGAACCAACACTAACTACAATCAAACAATTACTTCTACTCATTTTATTGCTGGACATTCAGAAGCAGATGATAATACAGCTTTAACATATAGGACTGGTGGAGATTTAGCACAATCAACATCTTTTCAACAATTAAATGAATACAATACTATTGGAAACGACAACGACCAATCTCTTGCTGGAACATTAACTATCTATGAACCAAGTAGTTCTGTTTTTGTTAAACATTTTATAGCTACAACAGATTTAGCAGAGCAAAATGATTATCAAGTTAATTGTTTTATAGCTGGATACTTTAATACCGCAACAGCTTTAACAAGATTTCAATTTAAAATGTCAAGTGGGGCAATCGAAAGTGGGGTCATAAAATTATATGGTATTAGTTAAATACAATAATAATTCTATAAGTGCTATTACAGAGGCATCAGGTTTATCTAATGGTGCTATGACTTTAATTAAAACTGTTACAGCATCTTCAAGTTCTACTGTTAGCTTCGTGCATGGCTCGTCAGATGTAATCTTGGACAGCACATATCCTATTTATAAATTTGTATGGATTAATTGCCACCCATCACAACAAAGTGGAGATGGAGAGGAATTTCAATTTAATATGAGTGTAGATAGTGGAAGTAATTATAATGTAACTAAAACAAGTTCATATTTCATCGCAACCCACAACGAAAATGATGGTGGTACTTCATTTGGTTATACTGATGGTCATGACCAAGCACAAGAAACAGGTTCACAAAGATTTTCAGTAGATAATGAGGGGGATAATGATTCTTCAAATAGTGGGTCGATGTTACTTTTTTCTCCGAGTTCTACGACCTATGTTAAGCATTTTATGATTGTGAATAATTATATGCACTCAACACCAATGCCTATTAATACATACGTAGCAGGATATGGAAATACTACGAGTGCCGTTAATGCAGTAAAGTTTGAATTTAGCGCTGGATCAATACAAAGTGGCACCATCAAACTCTATGGAATTAAGGATAGTTAATGTCAATAGTTAAGCTAAATAACAGAGGTGTAAGATCAGCTAGTGCTTTTGGAAGTATTACAGGATTAGGTAGTTTGGTATTTATTAAAAAACAAACTGCTTCATCATCTGCAACTATATCTTTCGTTGATGGAACAAGTGATGTTGTTCTCGACAATAGTTACAAAGAATATTTATTTACTTGGAATAATATACACCCACAAACAGATGATGTTGATTTTAAATTTCAAGGAAATGCCGCTGGAGGTAGTGGATATAATGAAAGTATAACTTCTACTTGGTTTGAGGCGTACCATGATGAAGGAGATAGTAGTACAAGTTTAGGTTATAATACCAGTAGAGATCAAGCTAATGGTACTTCATTTCAATTTTTGCATAATAAATTAGGAAATGATAATGACCAATGTGCCGCTGGTTATTTAAGACTTTTTAACCCATCATCTACTGTTCACGTTACGCATTTTATTTCTGCTTGTACTAGAATTTCAGAAAATAATTTTACAGCACAACAATACTGTGCTGGTTATTTTAATAGCACAAGTGCGATAGACGAAATACAATTTAAGATGAGTTCAGGCGATATAGATTTAGGCGACATCTGCCTCTATGGTATAGCTTGATAAACAATGAATAAAGGAGTATAAAAAGATATGGCAAGACATCATTTAATAAATGGAATACAAGTTCCTTTTACTGCTGAAGAAGAAGCACAAAGAGACCAAGAAGAAGCAAATTGGGAAGCTAGTGCTTTCGATAGGTCTATTGCAAATTTAAGACAAGATAGAAATAGAAAATTAGCTGAAACAGATTTTTATGCTTTATCAGATGTAACTATGTCAGCAGAAATGACTACTTACAGACAGGAACTTCGCAATTTACCAAGTGGATTAACTACGGTTGAAGAAGTTAATAATGTAAGTTGGCCTACTAAACCTTAATAGGTTTATTCTTTTCTAAATTTTTAATATACAAAAATAATGAAAATTATTTTAACACTATTTTTATGTTCGTTTAGTACAGGTAAATGTTTACCACCTTACGAATATCCTGTTCAATTTAATGATATGTATGATTGTTTAAATGCTGGTTATATAGAATCACAAAAAAAAACAGAAGAAATTGGTAGAGCAGAAATAAACGAACATGGAATATATATTAGATTTTCATGTACCAAAAACAAAAGACAAAAAGTTGAAACTTAATTAATATTTATATAGAAACAATACTATGAAAGTTACAAAAGTTTGCGTCATTGGCGATTTACACGATGCACCTGCAATTTCAAAAGAAAGATTAAAATGGTTAGGAAAACATATAAGAAATACAAAACCAGATCATGTTGTTCAAATAGGAGATTTTTTAAGTTTAGATAGTTGTTGTTGGCATATTGATAATGCAACAATGCAAGCAAGAAAAAATAAAGGAACTTTTTTAGAAGATATTGATTCTTTTAATTTAGCACTTGAAGAATTAAATAAAGGTTTAAGCACTTATAAAGTTAAAAAACATTGTACTTTAGGAAACCACGAAAACAGATTGTGGAAATGGGAAGATAAAAACCCAGAATACTATCAAATGGGTAAAAGAGAATTGTTTAGTACATTAAAGAAGTATGGTTGGACTTGGAGTGAATATGGGGAGTTCTATTTTATAGATGGCGTTGGGTTCACTCATATACCTTTCAATGTTATGGGTAGGGAATTTGGTGGTGTTAGCGTTGAAAGAAACATTGGACAAAGTAGTTTGTTTGATGTGGTGTTCGGCCATACGCATAAATTTAATGATGTAAGATGTCCCAAAATAGGTAAAGCAAATTATATTAGAGTCGTTAATGTAGGTTGTTCTTTACCAATGAATCATATTGAAAGTTACGCTAAAGTTGCAACAACTGGTTGGTTTTGGGGTGTGGTTGATATATCTATTTATAATAGTAAAATACAAGAAGTTAGAACTACAACAATGGACACTTTAGAATTAACTTATGGTAAATAAAATGAATAAAAGAGAAAAAACAGATACACTTGCAATACATTGTTCAGCTACTCCTGCTACAATGGATATTGGAGTTGAAAAAATAAGAGAGTGGCATGTTAAAGAAAATGGTTGGTCAGATGTAGGTTATCATTTTATAATAACACGATCTGGTGAATTACAAAAAGCAAGACCAGAAGAATATTCAGGCGCACACGCACCAGCAGTAAATTTTAGAAGTTTAGCAGTTTGTTTAATTGGTGGAACAGACAATAATCAACAATGGGAAAATAATTTTACAGAAGCACAATTTGATAGTTTAAAATCATTAATATTAGATTTAACAGAACGATATGAAATTAAAAAAATTCTAGGTCATTATCAAGTTGACGACAGAAAAGAATGTCCAAGTTTTAATGTTCCAGAATGGTTAGAAAAAAATGGATTAAAAGATTATGTGGTTTAGTGCAATCAAAATGGCTATGAGTGCTGGTAGTCATATATATAAAAAAAGACAAGAAACTAAAATGCGTATGGCAGACGCACAATTAAGACACGCAGAAAAAATGAGTTCTGGACAGTTGGAGTATAGCGGCAAACTTTTAGAAGCTAGACAGAACGATTACAAGGACGAGGTAGTTCTTGCGATACTTACGCTCCCAATTTTGGTGCTGGCTTGGGGAGTCTGGTCGGACGATCCTGCGGCTATGGAGAAAATAAAAATCTTTTTCGAGCATTTCCAAGCACTCCCTTCATGGTTCACTAATTTGTGGATTTTAGTATGTGCTAGTATTTTCGGGATAAAAGGTACACAGATTTTCAAAAACAACAAAAAATAATAAAATACATGGCAGAAAAAGCCGATTTTAAAGAAATCATTAAAGAGTATAAAGAACAGATTCGAATCTTAAAAGATGAAGTTGATGAATTACAATCTAAATTAAAAGAGAAAGATTCGGCATTAAAAAGAGGTACTCAAAAACTCGAAAATGTAACGCAAGATTTAGATACTGCTAATAAAGAGATAAAAACCCTTCAAGATAAAATTAATACATTAAAGGGAAAACCAAGCAAAATACTTACCTAATAAACGCCCATAGAGCCACGCAGATTAACGAATCTGTCCAAATCCATACTTCCTATCATCTTAAAAATAAGCCAAAAATGGCTTAAAATATAGCTTAAAATACAACCAGAAATTTATTGTATTATAGGTAGAAAAATGTATATTATTCGTATGTTTAAAAATAAAATTTATACTTACGCTGAAATAAAAGAATTAATTAACGAAGAATTAGTTAATTTTAATTTCATTATTGAAAGCAAACATATTTTTAATTCTGAATTTATTAAGTACAGAAAATTCTTTAAAGGTTTATTAAAAAAAACTACTAAAACTAAAAGTTTATATAACCCTGATAAATTTATTTATCACTATCCAACTTTTAATACTTACAATAATTATAGTGGTAGATATATTTCATTAACAAAAGAGTATGTTGTTGATTTAGATATGACTCAACTTTACAAAGATTTTCCAAATCTTAAAAAAGACCAAGAGTTGTTATTATCTTTAAAACCAAATGTAAGATCAGGTAAAAGACCAAAAAATTTAGAAAAAGATTACGAAGCTGAAAGATTAAGAAAAGCACAATTAGAAGATAAAGCTACTTGTGGTATCTGCCATGACTATTGGGAATTAGTTAATATGGATAATCAAAAAAATATTATTGCAGATCATGGTTTCTATATTGGTTTTGGTCAAAGAAACAATGTTTGCTTTGGTGCAAGATTTCATTGTTGGGAAAAATCTCCTAAATCTAAAATAGAATATGTTAAGAAAGTTTTAAGACCATTATTAGAAGAAGTTTTAAAAGAAAAACCTGATGCTTCTTCTGTTGAAAGAGCAATCAATAGAATTATTGATTATAAAAAAGCACAAGAAGAATACAGAAACTTACCAAACGGAATGATTAGAAAATATAGACAACAAGAAAGAGACTCAGGCAAATACTTTGCAAGATATGTTAAAGATGAAACTTGCCCTGAAGATATTAAAAAAGTTCATGCAATAGTAAAAAGAATGAATAGACCATCTATTATGTTTTCAGGACAGATGGTAGGAGAAGATTTACCATTAGATACAAGTAAAATAACTTTAGAGTTATTAGTAAAAATTTGGTCTGATTATAAAACAAGATTAGAAAATGAAATAGCAACATTTGAAACAGCTATAAAAAATTGGAAGCTACAACCAACACCAAGAGAAAGGTTAGGTAAGTAATGGAAAGAAAAATTATTTATAACAAAGATAATTCAGATCATTTAATTAGATGGTGGAAATTAAAACCTGACGCAAAAATGGGTGGTGGTAAAAGTAATTGGATTTATAAAACTGAATTAACTAATATTAGAATAATAGAATCAGCAAACGATTTAAGATATATGGGTTTTGGTGTTCAAGCTATTTGGACAATTATTATAGCTATGCCACATGGCAATATAACTAAAACATTAAAAAGAGTTGATAGTAACGATTTTTCTAAAGTTGAAGAATACATAAATAAACAATTAAAGAAAAATAATTTTAATACAATATCTGTTAAAAAAGATGCAGAACAAATAGGAGCATCACCAGCAGAATATAGAATCGAAAATATTAAAAGAATAAAGGATAAAAAATAATGCACAAAGGAGAATACTTAACAGGAGATTTCCAAACTTTTACTGTTTATGAAAATGGTAAAGTAGTTGCTAAAAGAAAAACTAGAAAAAAAGTTAATATAGTTATTAAACTTTGGAAAAGTTATTTAAAAGATGGCAAAGGTGCTTATTCTTATATGTTCACTTTTTCAAGAAACCCTGAAAAAGAAAAAAAAGATCAAGAAAATTCTACATATCCAATCAAGCCAAGATTGTGTGGAATATTTAATGAAAATAATGAAGCAACAATAGAAGAAGCAAAATAATGTCAAAAAACCAAGAAAAACACTCAAAAATACTTCAAAATACAACTAGAAATATATTGTTTTCTAGGTTGAGAAATGTATATTATTCTTATGTTTAAAAATAAAAAAAGAGAATCAATGTTGGATAACTTTAAAATAAAGTATGATGGTCTACAAACAATGTGGGTTTATAAAGATCACACAATACCAAAAGACATTTTAAACATAAAAACTATTGTTCTTTATAAAAAAGGTTCAATGGTTGATTTTTGTATAGGTCGTTGGAAATATGAACCTGATACAGCAGAAATATTAGTTAGTTGGTCGCCAACACTAGAAACAAAAATAGTAAAAGTTAAAAATCCAAAAATTCGTTTTTATATAGACTCACATAAATTGTTTTATAAAAAAGATAAGGAAAAATGTTTTGACCTTGCTAATAAAAAAATAGAAAACATAATTAAAGAATTTGTAGCAGATGATAAGATTCAGACATCTACAAAGAGTACAATTAATAATTCTGAATCATTTAAAAACTAATAAGGAGAGAAAATGGATAAACTAACAGATAATAATATTCACAGAATATCATGTGAAGTTAATGGAGATCAGCACGATGGATTGTCATTTAATTTTTTATATTATGATAAAAATAATGACTTTTCATTTTCTGAAACTTATCAAGAAGATGAAGTAGTTAATGTTGAAAAAACAATAGGTACTATCAACTTTAATAAAATAAGATCAAGCATAACTAAAAAAGGTTGTTTGTTTCGTATTGATACAAAAACAAGTGGTGCTGATTTTACTTTTTATAACGAATAAGGGAGAGAAGGAAAATAAATGAAAGATATAATTGATGGTATTTTATTTCTTTTAATTTGTGCAATGGCTTATGCGATGATTTATGTTTCGTGTGTTGCTGTTGATAAATGTTATTGCGTAGAAATATTAAAAAATTCATGTTTATAAATTTTATAAACAGAATCGGTAGATTGTGGGTTTTTAAACATAAAATGGTGTTGGGTTATTCACAATATTACTGCTCCTTAATAACCCAGCACCTAGAAAGGAAAAGTGTAATGAACAAGTTATTGATTCTAATATCAGCTTTATTGTTAGTTGGTTGTTCAGCTTATAGACCTGTTGCTGATCTCAAAGCTAGTAAAAACGCTAATTCATTTCAAGAAGATAGACAGCATTGTAAATTACTTATTAAAGAAGAATTTAATGCTTTTTATGCGGCTTGGTATGATCGTGAATTATTAGCTAGATGTTTAAATGGGCGTGGTCATAATATCTTGAATACTTACACAATAGGTAACTGATATGGATAGTTCAGAAATAACAAGTGCTGAAAGAACACTTGACGATACAATAAGACATTTAATTGTTGAATCAAGAGTGGAACTTTTAAAGTTACTTGGCGATGATAAAGAAAATGGTATGTCTTGGATTGATATTAGGGGTAAGCGATATTTAACTGTTGCTACTTTACTAAAGGTATTAAGGGAAAATTTTGCACATACTTTAATACTAAAATCTGAAATAAAACATGACTGCGAACATAGAGTGGTTATTGAAGCGTCTTTATTTCATAAAAAAGGGTTTTTTGTTTCTTCTGGTTTAGCTGAAAGAAGTAAAGACTCTAATTCAAGAGATATGCAAAAAAAGAGAGCGGTTGAATGTTGTCAGACTGCCGCTTGGGGTCGTTGTTTAAAAAGTTTATTTGCAGTTGGAAATGTAGTCGCAACAGCAGATGAAGTTAGAAACGAGTTAGAAGAATCTGACATTAATAATCAAATAGATAAGGAGATACAGTAATGGCTTATAATAATGATGAAGTAAAAGCTAATGCTCAAAAGTTTGGCCCTAAAAAACCAAATGGTTTTACTCTTTTTGTAAATGCAAATAAACAAAAGGGAGATAAACAACCATCACTTAAAGGTTATGCTACTGATAAAGATATGAATTTAAGTTCAGTATCTTTATGGAAGGGTCAAACAAAAAAAGGAACTATTAAATTTACTGGTGTTAATGAAGATTTAGGTATTAAACAAAATGTAGTTGAAATGCCTACACCTAAAGAACAACCTAAACCAGATAATTTTGATGATGAAATTCCTTATTAATCTAAAAAACAAATTATTAGGCGGGTTTAAATTCTCGCCTAATAGTAAAGATAGAAGGTTAAATAATTTAATTAAAGCATATCAAAATGCGTCTAGTGATATGTTTAAAGTTATTTGGTTAGATAAGTTAATTAATTATTGTTTAAAAAATAAATTAGTACAAGAAATTAAGGAGAAAAAAGATGGAAGCACTAAAAAAATTTGATATTAAATATTTATCAGCAAGTCATATAACAAAGTTCATAACTAATCCTTCTGATTGGGTTTTACAATATATTTATAAAGTACCATTTAAAGGTAGTGCGGCCGCAGAAAGAGGTAAGTTTATTGAAAAAGGATTAAATCTAATACTTGGTGATAATAGAAATATAGATGAAACAATAGAGTTAGAATTAAATAATTTTACAGAAACTTGTAAAGAAATGAAAATAGAAAAAGAATTATATGAAAAAGAATATCATTTTATAAGAGAAGCAATAAAAATATTACCAGAACATTTTAAAAAGTTTGGAAAAGTTACAGGTTATCAAAAGAAAATTGGATATAATTATAAAGGTGTAGATATTATTGGATATACTGATTTTGAATTTGATAAACCTATGATTGTTGATTTAAAAACTAGCAGTAAAATGAATGTTACTGTTGGACATAAGATTGCTCAACATATTTATACAAAAGCTACAAACATGGAAAATAAGTTATTCTATGTTCAAATACTTAAAACAAAAAGTAATGTAATGGAGTATAAATTAACTGATGAAGATAATATACAGATACCTTTATTAATTCATCAAGCTATAGAAAACATTAATTATCTTTGCGCTATTGCAAGTTCTAAAGAAGATTTTAAAAGACTTATTATTCCTAACATTGATGATTGGATTTGGAAAGATGAAGATAAATTAAAAGCAAGAAAGAAAATATGGGGATTCTAATTAGCATTTTAATTATACTTGGAATTTATTGTATGATTATATTAATGTTATTAAAATGGAATTATTGGGAAAAATGATAGAAGTAACGATAAAAAAACTATGGCATGGACACGCTAGTTTAAGATCAAATTGGATTCAATATGGTATTGATAAAGGTGGTTTGTTAGTTAAATACAAAGCTGAATCAATGAGAGTATCAACTGATGTATTAAAAAAACTTTTGCAATCTAAACCTAGTCAATATATTACTTCAAAGTATGGTGGAATCTATGGATTACACGATTTATTGTGGATTCCAAAAGATGAAAGACAAAATGAATTATTTAAGGGAGAAGAAAATGGTTAAAGATTGTTTGAAAAGAAAAAAATATCAAATGAAGTTAAATTGTGGAGAGGAGTTATCAAACGAGCCATACTCGATTGTTGTGGTATTTTTGAGGACAGTAAATTTAATGGGCGTTTGGCAACTAGGCACAGAATCATTTACGAAGCTGAAAGCTGGTTTAACAATCTCGACCAACAATACGAATTGGTCTGTAGTTTTGCAAATATGGCACCTGATACAGTTATTGAGTTTAAGGAAAGGGCAAAAAAATATTTTAAAAATTCATCAGGAGAAAGATCAACATTATTATCAGCTTTACTTGATAGACTATTCAGTAGGAATTATGATTAAAAAAATAGTTAAAAAAGCACATAAATTATCAATGAATTGTAGTCGTTGTTTAAAAGAATATAATAAACTTTGGTGGTTTAACAGCGATTGTAATATGTGGGATAATGCTTTGTATTGCAAAGAATGTTATAGCCATATATTTAGAAAGCTACCAGAAGAAGTTAAATTGACTTTTGCTGGATATAAAGGAAAGAAAAAATGACATTTGTTTTTAAACACCCAAGTAAATACAAAAAACAAAAAAAAGAAATAAGCGGTTATTATATTGCAGATGGAAAAATGACTGTCTTATATGATAAAAAACAAACTAATAAAGAAAGGAAAAAGAAAAATGTTAAAAAGAGGTAGAAAATTAGGACAAAAAACAGAATATAGGCCAGAAGATATTGCTAGAGTAAAATTTATAGGAAGAAAATTAAAGAGAAGAAGATTGCAGTTAGATTATAGTCAAACTGAAGTAGCAAAAAAGATAGGTGTAAGTTTCCAGCAAGTTCAAAAATACGAAAAAGGTCAAAATAGTTTAGGTCAATTAAGAATTGAGCCAATGCGATTAGCTTTAAAAATTCCTTATTATAAAGTTGGTTTTTTAGTTAATAAATATAATCCTAAAAGATCAGATACATCTATGTTTATTAAGGATTTAAAAGAAATACAAACATCATTAACTATTACTGATGTTGATATTTATAATCCAACTTATGAATTAGTTAAAAGTAAAATTATAAATTATGAATAAGAAAGAAAAAGAACATTTATCTAAAGTACAATCTCTAGGGTGTTTAATTTGTGAAAATCCAGAAACACAAATACATCATATTAGAAATAGAGGTAAAGGTTTAGGAAATGTTGGTATTGGCAATCGTAGTAGTCATTTCGAAACAATACCATTATGTCAAAAGCACCATACAGGAGCATTTTCAATACATAACAATAAAATATTATTTGAAAAAAAGTATGGAACAGAAAGAGAAATGTTAGAAAAAGTAAGGGAGAAACTAAATGGGCAAAATATCTTTTCCTAAAAAAAAATATAATATTATTTATGCTGATCCACCTTACTACTTTAAAGCATATTCTAACAAAGGTAATAAGCGATCTGCTTTGTTACACTATAATTGCCTTGATATTCACGATATTTATAATTTACCTGTTAATTCAATTTCTGATGATGATTGTATGTTATTCTTATGGGTTATTGACCCAATGTTACCACAAGCTATTGAAGTTATTAAAAGGTGGGGATTCAATTACAAAACTGTAGCGTTCACTTGGGTTAAACAAAATAAAAAGTCAGATGGATATTTTACTGGCATGGGTTATTATACAAGAGCCAATCCAGAAATGTGTTTATTAGCCACTAAAGGAAAACCAAAAAGAATTTCTAAATCAGTTAAACAATTAGTTGTTGATAATCGTAGAGAACATAGCCGAAAACCTGATTGTGTAAGAGATCGTATTGTAGAGTTATGTGGAGATTTACCTAGAATAGAACTGTTTGCTAGAACTCGTTGTAAAGGGTGGGATAGTTTTGGAGATCAATTATGAATGGTGGATATGTTAAAATAGCGAGAGGTATTTTTAAACACAATATGTTTAAAAAAGAACCTTTTACTGAAAGGGAAGTTTGGATATGGCTAATTTGTGGCGCAAGTTATAAAGATGACACAATTAGGATTCCAAATAGTAATATTGTTACTAAAATTAAGCGTGGTGAATATATGGCTAGTTATCGTTTTCTAGCTACAAAATTTAAGTGGCCTTTAAGTAGAGTAAAGAGATTTATTGAGCGACTCAAGAGTGGAACAATGTTGAGTACAAGAGTGGAACAGGGCATAACCTTTATAACCATTGAAAATTATGACGAATATCAATTTTTTGTCCAACAACGACACAGCGTTGAACACACCACGACTCCTAAAAGCGGAACAAATATAAGTAAAGAAGTAAATAAAAGAAATAATATATATTCTTCACAATTTGAAATCTTTTGGTCTAGCATACCAAGCAAGATGCGAAAAGGTAAGGGTAAAGCATTTAAAGCATTTAAAGGCATAAAAACAACATTGAAAATTGAAGAATTATCTAATCGTTATTGCAAATCCTATGAATTAAATAAAGAATTTACTAAACACCCTTCTTCTTGGTTAAATGCTGAATGTTGGTTAGATGATGAAGTACAAAATAGTTCAAATTCTCCTACACTTATAGATCGTATGAAAAAAATAGGTTATTATCATAAAGGTAGTGAAGGTGAGTATGAACAATTTAGTAAAGATGGTAAAAACTATAAAATCCACAAGTTTAAAGAAGGTGCAACTATTGAACTTGATACTTAATTAAATATTCGTATAAGAGAATTAGTTAGCTTTCAAGAGTCTCCCTTTTGAAGCTATCTTTTTCTTTCTGAAGGAGGGCGGAGAAGCGAGAGTGGATACCGCCCTTAAAAACCTTATGAATATTAAAAAACATTATTTAATTAGAGTTTGGGGGTTACCAAGTAAAGATATTCATAAAGGAACTTCAAAACATGACCAAGATGGCTTTCATCTAGCACAAGAAAAGATTATAAAATGTTATGAAAAAAATATTACAAATTTACGCCCTGCTAAAGGTTATCGTGCTACTTATGAAGAAGTCGAAGCACCTAAAGAAAACAAAACAAAAACATCAACCAATAAAACAACAACTACCAAAACAACCTGAAGAAGTTAAAATAGGGTCATTTAAAGATCAATTTTTAAAAGCTGATATAAGCGTTAAAGGTACAGATGTTAAAATAAGCGTAGGTGGTTTTTATAATGAATTAGACGCTATAATGTGGGCAAGAATGCAAACAGAATTATGGTTAAATGCAGTCAATGATTTTAAGAATAACGATAATAGCACTCTACACTAATGCCTAAACCAATTAAAAAAGCTATTGTTAAATTAAGAATGTTGTACGCAGAATTAAGGGGACATAAAGGTAAAAGATGGAACTATGAACCATCACAAAATTATATGGGAAGAAAAAAGCATAATGCAAAATAAATTAGATCAATTAGCTAATCTTTGGAATAAAACTAAAGACATTAAGTATAAAGAAGAATGGTATAAATTAGTAAGGAAAATATATGGGAAAGTGTAAGAGTTGTCATTGTAATTGTCATTGTAAAGAACCATTACACGCTCATCATTACGATAAAGATTTATGTACTTGTGATGATTGTAAATGTAAAGAACCAAGAGAGTTTAATGAAGATGAATTTAATGGAGCATAAATACATAGAAAGATTAAAAGTTTTAAGTCTATATTATAGACAAGAAATATTGTGGTTTATTGTAGGTTTAATTGTTGGGGGTATATTATTTTAATGAGTAAGTTTT
>Ga0209992_10001349_pt1 | contig 26388 bp, 19 predicted proteins | sample 2SBtaG_2_FD_182564 | JGI IMG/M metagenome (GOLD analysis project Ga0209992, IMG submission 182564) | Deep subsurface microbial communities from Kolumbo volcano to uncover new lineages of life (NeLLi) - 2SBTROV12_ACTIVE470 metaG (SPAdes)... | ecosystem: Environmental > Aquatic > Marine >... | reverse complement strand
ATGTGCGAAGATTACAAGAAGGCTTGTGAATTAGAAAATTGTAAAAATGGAGTGCTAGAAGTTAAAAAAGACATCATTAAAAAGCATTGTAAGTGATCATCTTTAATCATTAGAATCATACACCAGCCACTTGGTAACCTTTTTGTCTTTTACAAAAAACACTATGTTGCTGTTTTCGTACCAGTAATGATCTGCTTTATTGCCACGTATAATAGCTGGGTTACCATATTTTTCTTTTAGAAGCGTAACATTGTCATTGACCTTAATTCCTTTGCTAGTTATGTGATCTTCTCCTTTGGTAATTTGTAAAAAGAAGTTCTTTTTTCTAGATGCAAAGAAATAAGCGGCTGTATTTTCCATCTCCTTGTAGTAAAGTTTGCATTCATCTAAACGAATTTTTTCAAAAGGAGGGTCGAAATTGGCAAACCCTGCAATTAGTGCATTTACATTGATATCGCTTTTGATTGTTTCTTTACTAGCTTGAGGGTTAGCGCTTTTTGGATCTTCTTCTTTTTTGAGCTTTATCAGATTAAGCTTTGCCAATTCGCTTCCATTTTTTGAAGCTTGACTGAATTTCTTTTTGGCTTTATTTTCATTATTTAATTGAATGTCTAAAATTCCACTCAAAATCAAAGATTGGTTGGATTCGGGTTGTCCATATTTTTCGAGCTCTTTTTGAGCAGTTGAAATATGCTCCTTTTTTTTACCCTCATCTTCTTCAATCTCCGCCAATATTGAATAGGCACAGCTTAGATTCAATTGAGCGATAGCATAATCGTTATTAATTTTTAAGGCTTTCTCAAACTTTTTAATGGATAATTTTAGGAGTTTATTAATGAGTTCATGGCTGTCATCTCCAATAGCCCTTGTTGTATTTTCTGTAAGTCTGCTTTCGGCATCGTACTCAAAGGGGTAACCCAGTATATCTTTTTTTTCGTTCAATTCTTCCACTGCTTCCATTAGATAGGCTAGGCCAAGGTTATTATAGATCTCAGTGCCTGTAAAATTTTGCTCTAATATTTTGGAGAATCCTTCCTGAGCCCCTTTATAAAATCCTGTCATCAGTGAATAGCTGGCTCCATTAAAGATGGCTTTTAATCTTTCCAGTTTTTCAATTTGAACAGCAGTCATGTTTTTTCTTTCCTCTAGACTAGGATATCCAGTATTGTGCGATGAGAGCTGGTATTTGGTGTAAAGTGAGTCCAATAGCATTGGGGCCATGTGTAGCGAATTGTAGCCAGCTAAAAAACTAAAAAACCCACCTCTAAGATCAGCTTCTGTTTCCATTCGAAGTCTGTTGGTAGAATCTTTAGAGAAGTACTTGAGGTTATGCATGAAAGAAAAGTCTTTAAAATCTTTTTTGTCTTCTTTAATTTGTCGATGATCGTAATGATGGATCAGCTCATGGCTAATGATAAATGCCAATGCGTTTTTATAATCTTCTCCAAAAGATTTACAAATGTCTATTGCTTTTTGATCGATGTGGATCGTTTTAGGGTGCTTGCTACTGTAATAAGCTAAGCTATTCCCATCTTTATCGATGGTAATTTCAGGCTCTTCATCCCTGCTGTCGATCGCATTTACCAGATTTTCATATACTTCATATACGGCATCGTTGTTTGTTTGTCCTATTGTTTCTAAACTAAATAAGATTAAGAATGTTAAAATCAATTTTTTCATATTATTTTCCAATATAAATATCATTTACAAATTGTCCTTTTTGCGTTTTAAAATAAATACCTTCTTTTTCAGATCCTTTCCAATGTTTGTAAGTTCCATATCCATTCTTTTTTCCTTGTATCCATTCACCTTCATAAAAATCACCATTTGGCCATGTATATTTTCCATTACCATCAAAACAACCATTAATGAATTGACCTTCATAAGTTTCACCAGTTTCAGTAAAAATTAATGTTCCTTCTCCATTCATACAATTACCCACACATTTAGACAATTCATTTCTAATTTCATCATAACAATTGAATTCTGACAAAATGGTTTTCATTTTTAAGATTAAAATTTCTTTCTCTTTTTGAGAAGTTTTCTTATTGTTTAATTTACTTCTTATAATTTTCATTAATTCATCTTCTCCACCATTTTCAATTTTTAAATCGCAATATGAATTAGCTATATAATCGATTTTTGGAGCTTTTTCGTAAGCTAGTTTAAAATAATACTCAGCTTGTTTTGTTTGATTTTTTTTATAGTAGACTTGCCCCAAAAGATAGTTTCCTCTTGGAGAATTAGGAGAATTAGAAAGAGCTTCGTTGATTTTGATTTCAGCCATCTCTAATTCATTTTCTGCTATGTATATTTCACTATAATTATACTTTGGTTCTGACCATAAAGGAGCATTTTTTTCAGCAATTCTCATGTTATGTTTTGCACTTAACAGGTTATTTAATTCTTTATTTAGAATTCCTAAAATATTGTAAACATAAGCTCCGGTGGAATCAGTCTTTTTAATTTTTTCAATATTAGAAATTCCTTTAACATAATTTGTAGAGTCTTTGGAATGAATGAATAAATATGTTTCTAAAAGCAGTTGATTTATTCTGTTTTTTTCAATGATTAAATCTTTTTCATTTATTAGTAACGAATCATTTTTTTTAAGATTTTTAATCTGATCAGAAATATTTTTATTATGAATTTCTTCTACAATTGAACAATAATGAATTGATTTTTTAATGTCACTTATCTCAGGAATATTTAAATCACCATTAATTAATGAATTCAATGTTTTTGAAATAAATTGATTCAATGCAACTATCATCGATCCAGCTATTCTAAATTTAACATTTGCAAGTTCTTTATTTGTTCTAAGTAATTGATAAAGTTCGTATGCAGATAAAAAATTATAAATAGGTTTTATTTTAATGTTTTCAATAAACCCTTTTGAATCTCCGATTATCAAGTTTAAGTTAGATGTAATCAGTTCAGAAGATTCTAAGTTGTTTTTAATTGGGTAAATTATCTCCTTTTTGGTTTTAAGGTTTAAAGCTCTAACTCCCTTTTTCTTATTGATAAGAAAACAAATAAGACCATAATCATCAAAATAAATTTTGTAGTCATTACCTTTTTTGAATTGATAAACATTTTTTAATGTTTTGTCATTTAAATTCCATAAATGTAATTTCCCATCTGTGCTTATACTAGCAAGTTTATTAGAGTATTTAATCTTGGAAATATCTAAAATTTCTTTTGATCCCTCAATTTTTAAACTATCTAATAAACTTAAATTCTTACAATCAATCATTTGTATTTTGCCATCAATCCCAGCAGTAAATATGGTGTCTTTGTATAGTTTGATTAAATTGATTTTTTCATTGTGAGCAAAAAATGAAGTAGTAAATTTTGATTTATTCAAGTCATATATTTTTAGCTCTCCATTATTATGTCCACTAATTATTTTTTCATTGCCAATAAAATCTAAACTTGTTAGTTGATTTTTTTTAGGGTATTTAATTTTAAGCAAATTGCTTTTTTTGGGATCAAGACTATTTATATAAATTTTTCTATCATCAAATGCTTTTGAAGCAATATGATCATATTCTTTATTTATACTAATTATTTCTATAGCATCTTTATGAAATTCAAGATTTTTTATTTTGTTGAAATTACTATCAACAATAATTACTTTTCTGTTAGTGCCTAGTACAGTAAATTTATTTTTATGATGATGTTTTAGAGAAGTTATGGGATCAGAAGATAATTTATAATTTGTTGTTTCAAATTTCAAAAAATCATCTTCATTTTGAGTAGTCAAATCTTCATTGAATAATAAGTTGTTGTTTATTTGATATTTAAAACTATTCAACATTGATATTGTTTGAGTAGAATAATTGGGATTTTCTGTATTTTGATTTTTTGTTTTGTTTAGAGTTGGGATATTTAAATGTTCAAATATTTCTTTTTCTGCTTCTTTTTTTTGAATACTATTTACAAAACTAATTGGCATGTGAGGATTTGTGTATGAAGATGAAGGATTTTGTTTTTTTAGTGTTTCTTTTGAAACGTTGTCTTCAAGGTATCTGTTGATTTCTCTGAATGTGACAATGTTATTTGTGTCTAGATCAGCCATTCCCTTTAACCCGTTTATTAAAAAATAAGTAAAGACACCATGTCCATCTCCCCATTGAGTGCCCTCTTGTGAATTTTCATTTGGTTGACATGAAACTATCTTAGAAGAACTTCCCCAATCGGTATTTAAACTATTTAACGTATAATTCTTATTATATATGTCGCTAATAATAATACCTGATCGACAAGCATCAGTAAGAAATAAAGTTTTTACTCTTCTTTTAGAAGCGGAGTTCATAAATTCTCTAACATATTTTAAAGAAATAGTCTCATTAAATCTATAGTTAGCTTCTGTAGCTGGCTTCACTTGATTTAATAGCAAATAGCCTTCGCCAAAATTATTGTCAATATCGCCATGACCAGAAAAATAAATGATAACTAGATCATTTGTATCTGCTTCAATTAGAAGTTTATTATAAAGTTCTTGACCTATTTCATCGGCACTTGTGTTTTTGTTTATATATGCCTTTATGTTTTCTTTTTTGATGTTTTCTTTTTTTAAAAAATAATCCAATACTAGTTCCGCATCATCATCTGAAAAATCTAGCTCTTTGTTTTCTAAGTTTGGATATTCTGATGCACCAATGATTATTACGTATGTATCATTAGATTGCGAATAGTTCGAACTAATGAACATTGATAAAATAATAAATAGGGATATATGATTAAATAAAGTTTTCAACTTAAAAAAAATACAATTTAAAAAAAATAAAAGAAAAGGGGGTTACCTTTTTATTCAATTGGTATAAATGCATACAAAACCAATATTAATTAAAAATTTAAATATTATGATGACTTATGTATTTATTGCACTTGCTTTTATTTTTCTTAAATTTTTCATAGACCTAATTAATCAATCAAATGATGTAAATAAACAGGGAGGTATGAAGAAAAAATATGAAGAATTAATTCAAATTTTAATGAGTGAAAACCCTAGAATTAAAATATTTCAAGAAACCTCTACTTCCTTGGTTTTAGGTATATCAAATATGGCTGGTAGTACTATTTTTGAAATCACTCAATCATTTGGTAAAGTAAACATACAATGGAAGGTCAACAATCCAATTTATGGCAATCATAAAATTGAATGGGATTTTGATGAGAATTATGATCAAGAAAAAATGGCATTAAAAATTTATAATGATACTGCAAATTATTCAGAAAATTTAATCAACACTTTTGGTTATTAATCTTTAGAAATTTATTTGCATTCATTTAAATTTTGCACTTTACAATTTTCTAGTTCGGCCGCTTTTAAAAGATCTTCACACATTAATACCTTATGACCTTGTTCTTTAAAAAGTTCTGACCTTTTATTATATAGATCACACAATGTGAAATTATTGTCATTAAGCGTAGGTATATGAAACCTTTCTATATGAAAAGTTAATTTAGAGATGGCTTCTGAATATTTCATTATGGCATTTAGCGAATCACCGTTTTTTTCATACATGTTAGCCAATAAATAGTAACCAGAAGGATCGTCTGGTGATATTTGAATGAATTTGAAAGCATCTTCTTCTGCTTTTTTAAATACACCTAGTTGTGTGTAAATTAAAGAACGGAAATGAAAAATGTCTGAATTTTTATTGTCGAAAGAAAATGCAGTTATTAGGTCTTTTATAGATTTACGGTATTCTCCAATTGTATAATAAAGGCCACTTCTCTCAAAATATAGATCGGCATTCTTTGGTTCTTTTTTTAATTGGTTTTCAAAAAATTCAAATGCCTTTGGATAATTTTTAAATTCTTCAAAAAAAGTACTTCTAAAAAAATAAGGTTCGTGAGGCTCATAGATACTTTCTCTATGATAATACAAACGTTTATCATTCGGAGATAAAACAATGCTTTTTAGAAAATCTACTTTTGCTCTGAGTGAATCATTATTATTTAAAAAACACCTTCCCCTTTCATGATAATACTTACCATTATTAGGATCTAGATTTATTGCTTTGTTAAAATCTGATAACGCTTTTTCATTGTTATTTAATGATTGATGTAAAAAACCACGAAAACAATAATAGTTACTGGAATCTGGTTTCAGTTCAATTGCATGAGTTATGTTTTCTATGGCATTATTGAATTCTTTATTTGCAATTTTAGTTTCTTTGGATTTTTTAAGTTTTATTGCAATTTTCCAATGAATTTTACTTTTTAAAAAATAATCATTTGGTAATGCAGCATCATTTTTTTCTTCTTTTATAGTAATTATTTTTGCTATTAAACTCAAAGCGTCTGAATATGCTTTGTTTTTATATAATGATTTTATTTTTTGTAATTCTTCTTCATATGATTTCTTTTTTAGATAAAAATCTGTTAACATTTGGTGGGTTTCTACTGGTGTTTGTTTTCCATTAGAAAGATCATTTACTTTAATTCTTACTTTTTGAAATACATTTTTAATTTCCAACCCAGGTTCCTGCATGTATTGGCATAAATACTTAGCGTAATAGCTATTATCGGAAGCTACTTTACCTGTTTTGGTAGAATATGCAATAATGCAACCATCTGGGCTTTCTATGTCTGCCAGCCCATTCCCACCATAAGACCTGCCTGACCAGCTACTTTCGAATGGATTGTCTCTACAAGCATCTAAAACAATAATGTTCACCTTGTCTTTATATTTACTCAAATACTCCATTGCCTTATTGAATGGATAGCAATATGCCTCAACATCGTCTTCATCTTTTAATTCTACTTTGGTGGGTACTAAGTAATTTTTACCATTAACTTGTATACCATGCCCAGCGTAATAGATCATGCTTACATCAACAGAATCTAGTTTTCTTGCAAATTCTTTAAATGACTTGTAAATTTCTTCTCTACTGGATATGTTTTCATGGTAAAGTACTTCAAAATCCAAACTATCCAGCGTATTCTTCATGAGTAATGCATCAACTACAGGATTCTTCAATTCTCCTTTTTCATAATCAGAATTTCCTATTACTAGAGCAAGGCGTTTTTCATTTTGTGTGTAAAAACTTAAAGAAATAGCAACTAGAATATTGACTATTAATAATTTATACTTCATGCAGCTTTATATTTTATATACAATTTAAAAAAAAAATAGAAAAGGGGGTTACCTTTTTTGATTTCTGCAATCAACAGGTAAATAAAACATCAATCATGAAAAATATTTACACTGCATTTGTTCAAAAAGCCATCTTATCAATTTCAATGACTTTTCTTTTTGTTCCTATTTATTTTGGGAATTATGAACTAACTACACTAAAACCACCTTTTGGGTCATTGTTTACATATAACTCCATAGACATTGTTTCTATTGAAGAACTTAAAAACAACGAGCAATATAAAAATTGTGAAACCAGGTACAAGGTATTTAACAATATTGGAGTTACTTTTTCCAATAATACAGACTTAACAGCTGCTATACGTAATTACAATAAAAGCTTGGAGCTTTTTCCAAATAACATATATGTACTTTTCAATAGGGCCAATGCCTATTTAAGACAAGGTGAAAACGAGCTGGCTATTGAGGATTATCTTAAAATGATGGGCGATCAGCGCATCGATCAGCAGGTGGTGAAGCTACATTTGGCAAGAGCTTATGAACAGCTTGGAAGTATAGAGACGGCCATTAATCTATATAGGAATGTACAGCTTTTCGAGGGAGCTTTCAATGCTTCTGTATTGTTGAGAGATCAACAAAGACTGGAGGCTGCTGTTTCTGAAGCAAAAAGAGCTTTGGAGCTTAATAAGAACAGTGTAGATGCGCAGTTCCATTATGCTTCATTATTATATTTAATTAACGATATCGATAATGCCATTGTTTATTTAAAAAAATCGATGAAAAGTAAAGATCAGCTCAAGTTAAAGCAGCATGAGCTGGCCAATTATTATTTAATGAATGGAGAGCTAAAAAATGCGAGAAAAACTTTTGAAAAAGTAATCGATCAAAAGGCCAGGAATTCATTTTACAGAAGTGGTTTAATTGGGCTAAGTAGGGTAGATCTAATGGAGGGAAAATACTATGAGTGTATCGATAGGCTTAAAAAATTCTTGAAAAGAGATCCATATAATGCTTTAGCAAACAAAGTCATAGCAGATGCCTATTTAAACATGGATGAATATCAAATAGCTGACAAGCATTATAAAATAGCTAGTGATAATGGATTATTCAATGAAGGAACAGTAGGTTTGGCGGTTTCAAGCCATAAACAAGGATTATATAACCTAGCTTTTAATTATTACAATTCTATTGAGGATATGGCAAGCTTAGAATTATCTTACGATACTTATTTAACAATAGCGCTGAATGAATACCAGCTAAAAAGACTTAGTGGTATGGAAAGCTATTTGAATCAAGCCATAAAAAAAGATCCTAGCAGGCACGAAGCTTATGGTTATTTAGCAAAAATCCAATACGATCAATTTCAGCTATACAAAGCACTGGAGAATTACAAAAAAGCGATCAGCTTAGCGGAGGATAAAAAGGTATATAGGGTAAACTTAGCCAATTGTTATTCACATATGGATAAATACAAAAAAGCATTGAAAGTATTTAAGCAAGCAGTAATGGATGACCCTAATTATTCCAAGGCACACTCAGGAATGGCCATGTGTTTATTGATGCTAGAAAGACATGAAGAAGCATTGGCTGCAATAGAGAAAGCCCTAGAAACAGATCCACAGGAGCCTTTTAATTACATGAATAAAGCTTATATATTATCCAGCTCTGCATTGGAAATGAAAGTAGATTCCTTGAAGAATTTAGTTTTATACGAAGCCATAGAGAATATAAATACTGCAATTAGTTTAGATACAACAAGAGCTAGAGCATATTACGATAACAATCTGGCATTGGTATACATGGAGCTGAAGGAATACGATAGGGCAGATGAGCTATTTTCTAATAAGCTGGACAGGGTTTCATTGAATAACCTAGGTGTTATGTTCAAAAGAAAAGGAGAGCATGGTAAGGCCAAATCTAAATTTGAGGAATCGTTAATTCAGGCACCTGGATACCATGCTCCTCAAAACAATTTAAACAGATTAAATGATAAAACTACATGGAATAGCTTTTTCAATAGAAAAAACCCCATAGATGAATGGACTACCTATTGGGTATTTCTAACTAATGATTTATTAGAAATGGAGAACCATGAGTTTTCGGTTATCAAATACGAACCTACACTTTCTCAGGAACTACCTATTGAGCTTAAGTATTATGCATTTAAAGAAAAGAAAAAGAAAGTCGATAATGTAGAAGAATACGACCTTGAAGGTGAAGGTTTATATGAAGGAAATGGAAGCGATCATACATGTCCTAAGTTTTCTAATCTTTAATTATTAATTAAAAAAAATGACTTAATTTAACAGCTTAGCTGTTACAATGAGTAGAAATTTAGGAATAGAGAATTTATATAATCAAGAAAATAGAGCTATGATCTTTAATATGGTAATAAATAACAGTGGAACTGATGATGATGCAGCCGATGTGTTTCAAGAAGGAGTAATTGTTTTGTGGAAGCGATTAAAAGATAAGTCTGCTCCAGAGATCACCTGTAGCTTAAGTACTTTTTTATATTCTGTCTGTAAAAACAATTGGTTAAATAAGCTAAGAAAAAGAGGTAAATCCACACTTCGTTTAGATAATGAAAAAGAACTCCCAGATGCTCCCAGTCATTTGGAAATAGAACAGCTGATCGAAAAGGAAAATAAAATCGAATTAATTGAGAAAGGGTTGACACTCCTTGGTGATACTTGTCAAACGATCTTAAAGCTTTTCTATTACCAAAAAGAGCGCATGGATGTTATTGTTACTCAAACAGGTCTTTCTAACACCAATGCTGTTAAAACCAAGAAATACAAATGTATACAGCAATTAAAGAATAAAATAGCTTAAATGTTGAAAGAAGAAGACATAGCGCTGATAGATGCTTTCATTAGCGGAGAGCTTGAGGGCAGGGAACTAAATGCATTTATTGAAAGACGAAAATCTGATCCTGAATTTGATAAAGAGGTAGAATTACTTTTGTCTATTAGTGAAGGTTATGAAAGAATAGAGCTAAAAGAACAGATGCGAGAATTGGAAGAACAATTCCGATTTAACGAGACGGAAGTTGCTGCTTCATCTAGTCGTAGGTATAGTATAGAGCATGAGAGGTTTAATTATAGAAAGCTGGCCATTGCTGCTGGAATTGCTGCGCTTATAAGTACACCTTTTATCATCCAGCATTTCAATGAATCTCCTGGCATAGATGATGGTAAAAGGAAATATGGAACTCCTCAGGATACTATTTTGCCAAATGATTCTATTAAAGGTATAGATGGGGATGTTTTACCCATTCATTTGCAACAAAAAATAATAAATAAAGGGTATATTAATGACACCATAAAAGCACTAGAAGAATTGTTAATTAGTCTAGAATTACAAAAAATAGAAATTGAGAAAAATATCAATAAATCATTAGACGGTACTCAAGGTTCAGCTAATACTGGTGAAGGACCAAAATTTAGAGCTTTGAAAGCTCAATATTTATCTCTAGAGAAAAAATGCGATTCTATAGAATTAATAATAAAAAATTTAGAGAGCGAATAATTTTATTTTTTAAAATTAATTGGCGCAATGTTATCTAAATCCAGATCATCTAGATCTTCCTCATCTCCCATTTCTACAAATCCTTTTTCTTTATGATGATCGATCAATATTTGAAGTTTTTTATCTTGTTCTGAAAGCTCTGAATTAGCAAATCCAAGAGATTCAGAATCTAATAGCTTACCATTTTTATAGGTGAGCTTATAGGCCTTGTGTTTTTTACAATCGAATAAAAGACCTCTACCATCCCTATCACCTTTTTCCCACCAGCCTACATATATAAGTTGATTACTTTCATAAGTAGAATGAATTCCAAAGCCATGAGGAATACCATCTGAGATTTCACCTTCGAAACGTTGTTTTTCGTAATAGAAATGACTGTATTCGTTTTCACAATCGCCTAAATAGCAATAATCATTGTCATTAGGATTGTATAATTCGATTACAAAGAGCTCTTCTGTAAGTCTAATAAAGTCGTCATATTTAATCCATATATAACCATCATCTCCATAAAAATCACCATAGCTATTCATGAGTTCAAATGAACCACCGTGCTTATTGTTGTCGTAACCAATCACTGTCATGGCATGCAATCCACTTGACTCTTCATTGGAAGTTGGGTCCCATAGACCGCTTGCACCTACTTTTCCTCCTGTTACTCTGGAGGATTGAATAGACATAGAAGTATTCATCCCTACAACAATAGGTAAATTATAGGAAATAGCACTTTGTATCATTTCAATTCTTTTTTCATTATTTAATTCTCGATATGCTTCTCTTAATACATAGAAATTTTTCACCTTAAATGGTGCTGCATAAAATTTAGAATTATTTTCTATTGGAGAATTACAGCTCAAAAGATCGGGTGACCACATTTTTTTACAACCATTTTCATGTAAAATTTTAAAAGCATGTACCATATAAGTTCCTTCGGAACAATCGTAATCGTATTTGTCTTTAATAGAAGCATAAATGTAATAAGGGTCAAAGGCATAGAGCTCTTTTTCATCCTTATTAGTTATGTGATACATATAATTGTGTAATATGCTCATTGCACTGTATGCACTTGCCCAACCAACACACGATAAACCATCTTGAAGTTTTGGTGGAGGGCAATATTTTCTAAGACTTAATTTAGCAGGTAAATTAGCTGAAAACCCCAGCTCATCTGGCTCCCATTCTTCTGCTTGAGAATATTTTTCTTTATCGAAACGTATGCCTTGTCCTTGAACTGAAGAAGCTAGAAGGAGTATGCTAAATAATAGGGCTGAAATTTTCATGAAATGTGTAATTAGTTCGTTAAATTTAGGAAAATTTCTGCTTTTGAAAAAAGCTTTATACATAATATTTTCATTCTTAAGCATCACTTTAATTACTAATGCTCAGCTACCTACAGCTAATGAAAAGGGTATTAAATATGCTGATAGTTTATCTAAATTGGCAACTTATTTTAATTATGAAGGTGATTTCCAAAAGTCTATGGATCTAAACAAAGAATGTTTAGCTATACGTGAAAAATTATTTGGAAAGGAGCATCCAGGTTATGCAGAAATCTTAAATAATTTAGCTACTAATTATTCTTATCTAGGTAATTACAAAAAGTCTTTAATGTTAAACAAGGAATGTTTGGTTTTAAGAGAAAGGATTTTTGGAAGAGAGCATCCAGATTATGCATCGAGTTTAATTAATTTGGCTAGAGATTATTCTATATTGGGTCAATATGATATGTCTCTGCAGCTTAACAAGGAGTGTTTGGCTTTATTAGAAAGGATATACGGCAAGGAACATACTAATTATGCATGGATTTTAAGTTATTTGGCTAATGATTATTTCTATTTGGGTCAATATGGAAAGTCACTGGAACTCAACAAGGAATGTTTGGCTTTAACAGAAAAGATATATGGCAAGGAGAATTCTAATTATGCAAATTGGTTAAATAATTTATCACTAGCTTATTCATATTTGGGTCAATATGAAAAGTCCCTGGAGCTTAACAAGGAATGTTTGGCTTTAAGGGAAAGGATACACGGCAAGGAGCATCCGTATTATGCAAATAGTTTAAATAATTTAGCTTTAGCTTATTCAGATATGGCTCAATATGAAAAGTCATTGGAGCTTAATAAGGAATGTTTGGCTTTAAGAGAAAGGATATTCGGAAAGGAGCATCCGTATTATGCAAATAGTTTAGGTAATTTAGCTTTAGCTTATTCAGATATGGGTCAATATGAAAAGTCCCTGGAGCTCAATAAGGAATGTTTGGCTTTAAAAGAAAGGATATTCGGCAATGAGCATCCAGATTATGCAACAAGTTTAAATAATTTGGCAGGCAATTTTTCAGAATTAGGCCAGTATGAAAAGTCCCTGGAGCTCAATAAGGAATGTTTGGCTTTAACAGAAAAGATTTACGGAAGAGAGCATCCAGATTATGCAACAAGTTTAAATAATTTGGCTAGAGTTTATGGTGATTTAGGTGATTTTATTTCATTTGATACATTATTTGTACAGCATTATAAAATTTCTGAAAGATTATATACTAAAAACAAAAATGGTTTAAGTGAAAAAGAAAAAGAACAATTCATCAAAGAATTAAAATCAGATTTTGAGTATTTAACGAATTATGTTTTATTGAGAAAAGCCGAAAAACCTGAATTGTCAGCTGAGATTTCATCAGCAATCTTAAATTTAAAAGGGGCTTTACTTAGTACTAACCAACATATAAAAGATGAAGTTTTTAGCAGTGGAGATACCAGCTTAATCAACCTATATGAACAATGGGAAACAGGTAAGCTTCAACTAGGAAAGTATTACGAGAAAACATTGCAAGAATTAGCAGATAATGGAGTTGACCTAAAAGCAGAGGAAGAACGTGTTAATGCATTAGAGCAAGAGCTCAGCAGAAAGTCTCTTGAATTTAAAGAGAGCCAAAAAAGTTATACTTGGCAGGATGTAAAAAATAAGCTCAATGCTGATGAAGCTTATGTTGAGTTAATTAGAACAGATCATTATGATTTTGAAAATGATAGACCTACAGACACTGTCCATTATGCTGCATTGATCATCGATAATACCAATGATTATCCAGAATTAGTAGTACTGGAAAACGGAGTTCAATTAGAAGAGGCAGCTTATCGATATTATACTTCCCATACAGCAGGTAAGAACAAGCAGTATATTGATGAATTTTCTTATCAGAATTACTGGTTTGACATAGCCGAAAAGCTAAAAGGGAAAAAGCGGGTGTATCTATCTTCCGATGGTGTATACAATAAGCTCAACCTGAATGTGCTTTACAATAAAGAAACTGGAAAGTATTTAGCAGAAGAATTAGACATTCGCTTGGTAACTAGTGGAAGAGACCTTTTTAAAACCTATCCAAAAACTGAAAACAAAGAGCTTACAGCAGTACTGGTAGGTTCTCCCACATACGATCTTATTCAAGAGCAAGCACAAGAAAAGGAGTTTTTAGTTTCAAGAGATCTTCAGCAATACTGGATAGACAGCTTGAGCAGGGGATGGAGTGTATCGGCCCTTCCAGGCACAGCCATAGAGGTTAGCAATATTAGCGATTTAATGACAGCTAACAAATGGAAGGTTACTACTTACACAGATAAACAAGCAATAGAAGGTAAAGTAAAAAGTGTAAGCTCACCCACAGTATTGCACCTTGCTACACACGGATACTTTTTTGAAGATGTAGCCCAAGAAAAAGAATCACCTACTAGAATAATGGGCGTAGATACCAAAAAAGCCACACAGAACCCACTGCTAAGGTCAGGGCTACTGTTTGCCGGAGCAAAGAATACACTCAATGGCAAAGAACCCAAAAGTGGAGACAATGGCCTGCTAACTGCCTATGAAGCATCTTACATGCATTTAAAAGGTACGGAGCTGGTAGTACTTAGTGCCTGTGAAACAGCCAAAGGAGAGATCAAAAATGGGGAAGGGGTGTATGGATTGCAACGCGCCATTCAACAAGCAGGAGCCCAGAACATCATCATGAGCATGTGGAAGGTAGACGATAAGGTAACCCAGGAGTTCATGAGCCTATTCTACAAAACATGGTTAGCGGGAAGCACCAAAAGAGAAGCCTTTAACAGCACACAAGAGCAAATAAAAGAAACCTACAAACACCCCTATTATTGGGGAGCTTTTGTGATGATTGGGAGGTAGGGATATTTAGAATGTATTCTTTTTAAACTATTTTTTTATGCATCGAATAGTACCATTAAATTGAGAATGATTTGTAGAAGTTGCAAACTTGTTGTAGTTATCTATATTTATACAATAAATTCCTTTTTCATGAAAAAATGTTCTGTTTTTATTTAGTGTAGATGTCATCAGAATCGTTTCAGTCCCCTTAAGAACATAGCCACCATCATGATATCTAAATCCCCGACTTTCTAAATTGAAACCAGATTGATTGTTTCCTCCCCATTTTTTACTTTTTAATTTTAATGCAACTTGATCATTTGTTAAATTATTTCCTAAAAATCGATATAATATATTATAATCTTCTATATCTGGAACTTTAAATCCAACAGGGCATACATTCCTTTTATCAATACAAACATAAAGGTTGTAAAGTGGTGGGTCATTTTTATTGTTTTTATAATAACATAGTGCAGATGAATTCCCCTCGAAATTTATATCTTTTTTAACAACATTATTATATTCTGACCATTGAATATCAGTACTTAATTGATTAATAATATCTCCATTGTTAAACCTTATAACTTTTAAATCTTCTGCAAACCAAGTTTGGCTACCAATTTTAACAGTTTTATATGTGTTTCCATCTATATCTTTAACTTGTTCATCTTTATCTTTTATCTCTGAATTTTTGTTGTATATTTTTGTTTTCTCATCTAATTTAATCTTTTCTCCGCCCTTAAAAGCATCTCCTTTCCAGATGCCTTTCCATATTTCTTTACCACTGGATAAAGTAAATATTCCCTTTCCCTCTCTTTTGCCATTTATCCAATAACCTTCATATTTACCACCAGTACTATAAATAAAAACTCCAAAGCCATTTTTACAATTGCCAAATACACAACCATATTCATTTTCGTTATAGGAAGATTCAGGGAAATCCATCTCGAAATCTGTTTCTGTTTTAGTACTGTTATTTACTAAAGGCTTAATTTTATTTAATTCATTGCTTGCTGTTATTTCATTTGAATCTAGCTGAATAGCATATTCGAATTTAAGGGTAGCAGAATCTATTTTGTTTTCTTTTACATAGATCAATCCGTAATTTACTATTGGTTCTGTCCAGAGTGGTGCTTTTTGTTCTGCTATAGATAAATTGATCTTGGCATTTTCTAGGTTATTCATTTTTTCGTAAATAATTCCAGCCATGTTGTATAGGTAAGCACTTGTGCTATCTATTTGTTTTAATGCTTCAATTTTTTCTAGTCCTTCTTTGTATTGTGTGCTATCATCACTTAATATCGATAGATAGATCTCTAAAGTAATCTTATTGCTTATGTATTTTTCTAGGTAAAGGTCTTTTGTAGCCAACTTATCATTTGTAGAATTATTTGCAGGGTTCAAGAGATAATCAGAATTTTCGTAAAGCGCTATAACTACATCCGCACATTTTATGGCATAAGAAATATCTTTTTGATCGATATTTTCCAAATCTCCACTAACTAATGAGTAAAGTACGGTATTTACCTGCTGATTAAGTCCACTAATTAGCAGGCCGGTAATCCTGTGTTGGGTGTTTTTAAATTCATTTAATTCGATTAGCTGTTCGTGCATTTGTACAGCACTTATTTTTTCTTTGTTAGTTTCCAACCATTTTAAGTAACTTGTTGTTGATGGATTGTTAGAGGAGCTGTTATTGTTGTTCAAAAACTGAATAGTAATGTATGTTCCGAATAATATGATAGCAACAAAAAGAACATGTTTTTTATATTTTGATCTTCTATAAATTAGAATTAGAAAAACAACTAATAAAGAAATTGCAAGAATAAGTACAATGTTATTCAATTGAAAAGAAATAAAATCAATTTCTTTTTCATTTGAGTTCTCTTTATTATTGTATATCAATGTTTCGCCAAAAAATGCTTTTGCTTTAATTTTTTCATCATATAGATTCAATATTTTTAATGAATTAGTAGATAAACTATCGTACTGCTCGCTTAAACCCCTAGATGTAGTATTTGTAGTAACTGGCCCTCTATTATTGGCCATTTCGATTGCCGCTTCTTTTTGCTGTTTTTCATTGATCAATAGCAGGCTCATTTTCTGATCATAAGACAAAGCAATAGGGTTTTGCTCACCATTAGTGGCTTCGTCTACCTTAATCTCTAAATATCTTTTAATTTCTTTAAAATTGATGATGCCATCTTCAGATTCATCTGCTAATCCTTTTAAGCCATTTACTAAAAAATAAGTAAACACTCCATGACCTTCATGTTTTTTGTCGCCCCAATGGCTATGTTCTTGAGATTCTTCATTTGGTCCACATGAAAGCAACTTAGCTGAATTTCCAATAGGGGTATCGTTTAAGTTGTTCATTGTCCTATTTAAGTTTTGTTGATTAGAAACAAATGATCCAGACCTGCATGCATCTACAACTAACATGGTGTTAACCCCATTTAATGTGCTTATTGAAATGAGTTTATCTATCGTTTCAAATGAAATGGCTTCATTAATACAATAGGGTCTTACTGTTTGTGCTTCAACTTTATTTAATAATAGGTAGCCCTTTCTAAATTTTTCATCTACATCTCCATGGCCAGCAAAGTAAATAATTACAATGTCGCCTGATTTTGATTCTACTAAGAGTTTATTTTGTAATGCATTTTCTAATGCTGTTGAATTAGCATTTTCATTAGTAAGTTTTACAACGTTTTGTTTGGGAATTCCATTTTCGATCCAAAAATCATAAACAATATCTGCATCATCATCTGCGTATTTTAATTGCTTGTTCTGATCCAAATTTGGGTATTCAGATACACCTACAATTATAACATGGGTTTGTTTTAAGTGAGTGTCTTCTTGAGAGAAAAAGTCGCCAATTAATAAGAATGTACTTACAATTAAGTATAAAATATGTTTATTATTTAAAATCATTTAATTACTAAAATAAATTAATAACTAGTAGTCCCTCTATTAAGATTACGATTTCCAGCAGGCCAATATTGGCATACCCATATCTGTTCATCTCCACATTGCACCATGGCACAACCTACTTTTTGAGTGTTTCTCCATATTACTTGCGTGTAATGTCCACATTTATTCCAGGTTGAGTCACATTTTCTGGTGTTGTAATTAAAAAATTCTTTTTCACTTGCCCATCTATCAACAACTCCTTCAGGAGTTTCATAAAACCCTGAGTTCCAAGCGATATTTTCTCCTGCACCTCCTCTAAAGTCTCTAGAGCTGTGCTTCATTAAACAATCTTTGTTTTTTAGTTCATTGGCCCATTTTCTAGCAGAAATGGATAATTCGTTAGACCAGACTAAAAGCGGCAGGTTAAGCTCTATTCTGTATTTATTGTGTGCATCCAGCATTCCCATCATTTTAGCAGGTTCTTTATCGGAAGTAATTGTGTTTTCTTCGAAATTAAAACCGTATTTTTTCTTGTCTGGGGCATTGGTTTGTTCTACGTTAAGTGGTGTTCCTACTTTTATTTCTATTTTTCTTTGTTCTTTTTCATTTGAACTATTATCATGATCTTGATCGCAAGAAATCAATAGTAAAGTGGCGATTATAATTAGTAATAAATTTTTCATAATAATTAATTTTCAGTAACAAGTATTTCTACTCTTCGATTTAACATGTTTTCTTCTTCAGTTTGTGGGTCTGGGTATATCATATTAGAACAACCATACCCCTTTGTTGTTATTCTATTTTCATTGATCTTATGGTCAATAAGGTAATTTTTAATGGATTCAGCTCTATCATTAGAAAGTTGTTGAGTCCATTTAATATCACTGTCACATCCATTTACATGCCCTTCAATTTGAATTTTTAATTTAGGATTGAATTTCATTAGGTTAACCAAATTATCTAAAGTTGGAAGGGCACTTGGTAAATATTTTGCTGATCCTCCATGAAAGTTAATATTATTGATCTTCATTTTTTCTCCAATTTTAAGAGATAATAACCTAATATTAACTGGGCTGTTCTTGTTTTTTTTAATAATACTAGCATTGATTTTCATTTCTTTAAAAAAGTAATTTTCTGCTTGAGTATTAATTTGAAATTCCATATTTAATTTACTCAAAGAAATTGGATAATCTAAAGTGTATTTTCCAGTACTAGGATCACTTTTAGCAGTAGTAAGTATTTCTCCAGTTATAATATTTTGTAGAGTGATCTCTGCCTGAATATGATCATTAGTTTCTTGATCCAATACCTCACCCGAAATGTAGACATGGTAATCGAAATTCAATGAAAATCCATCTTTTCCTCCATACACATTGTCAATTACAAGATAAAGTAATTCACCTCTATTAACTTTCAGAGCTTTGCTGTAATTATTTCCAACTCCAGAATTAATGAATTCATTTTTAGCATTTATAGATAGACCAGTTTTGCTGAAATTGTCTGTATTGTTTCTAGAAATATTGGTTCTTATTGGGAGGATACTCTTATTTATAATTTGCTGACAACTATCTTTTTCTGTCATCTTATATAACAAAAAATCATAATCGTATTCAATATTATTTGGAATTATATCAAAAGTAATTAATCCATCAAGAAAAGATTTAAACTTTAGCCACATGGTGTTGTGCTCTTGCTCAAAATAGAATTTATTTTTCGAATCGTTTTCTGAGAATTCTAATGTTTTACCATAACCATCAGAAGTACATAAGAAATCCGTTTTTTTATTTGAAAAAACGATAAATGCCTGATCACAGTCTCCAATATTATTAATTGCCTCACAATTTATTTTTAATACACTAGAGCGATCTATTTTATTAAGTGATGGTGAGGCTCCATATTTTTTATTGGAACTGTCTTTTTTTATTGAACTTAAGTCTTTTTTAACGGGTTTTTCAATTTCTTTTTTCTTTATGTTATTATTATTCGATTGAACATTGTTATCGCACGAAATTAAACTCAGTATTAATAAAGCATATGTAAAATTTTTCATCAATGATTTAGATTTTCACTCCCATCACACAAACATCATCTACTTGCTCGTTATTTCCTTTCCAAATTTCGAACTCATTCACTAATTTTCGTTTTTGTTGATCTATTGGTAGGTCGCTGATAGCGGCTAAAAACTTTTTAAATTTCCCCCTCATGTATTTTCTATTCTTTTGTCCGCCAAATTGATCGGGAAAACCGTCAGAAAATAGGTAGATCATGTCTCCATCTTCTAAATCAATTTTGTGTTTGGTAAAAGGTTTATTTTCGCCAATGTATAGCGCAACAGGCTGAGGGTCTGCTTTTATTAAGTTGACCTCTTTGTTACGAATATGAATTAGAGGGTTAAATGCACCGGCATATTCAAGGGTTTTATTCTCGATATCCAGTTTGCAAAGTGCGATATCCATACCATCCTTACTCTGTGTAGTATCTCCTTCTTTATTTAAAGAGCTGATGATCTTTTTTCTAATGTTGTCTAGCACTAAAGCAATGTCCTCCATTTCATTCTCTACTATGTTCTCATTGAGTAGGGAAGTGCTGATCATGCTCATAAAGGCACCAGGTACACCATGTCCTGTACAATCGGCTACAGTAAAATATACTTTATTCTTTTTAGACTTATAAACCCAATAGAAATCTCCAGAAACAACATCCTTAGATTGAAAAAAAATAAAGCTTTCAGGTAGTATGCTTTTCATATATCTTTCTGAGGTCATTAAGGCATCTTGTATTTTTTTTGCATAGTTGATGCTATCAGTAATTTCTTTATGGGTTTCATTGAGCTCTAAATGAGAGGCATGCAGCTCGATGTGCTGTTGTTCTATTACCTTGTTCTGTTTATGTGTTCTTCGGTAATAAAATGCCACAATTATTAAAAACACAGTAATAAGTGCTCCAAAAGCGATCAATGCAATGTTTAAGGTTTTTTCTCTTCGAATCTCTTCTTTATTGGCCTTGGATTCAGCAATATAGATAAGCTTTTCATTGGCATGTACAATGCTGTCTGCTTGTTTTTGTTGATTGTATTTTTCCTGTAATTCTAATTGAATTAATTTTTCATTGGCATCTATTTTAAGCAGTGTGTCTTTTGTGCTCATGAGGAGCTCGTGCATGATAAGTGCTTTGTTGGTATTTTTGTTGCTTTTATATATCTGGTATAGTCTTTCACTGCAATCGTCAATCAAATCATAAGTATTGTTCTTTTTAGAAATAGAAAGGGCTTTTTCCAAAAAACTTTTAGCTTCATTATCATTGTTTTGTTTTAGGTAGATTTCAGCAATATTGTAATAATTAAGTGCTATGCCTTGTTCATAATGAAGACGCTGGTTGATTTCTAGCGATTTTTCTTGAAAATTCATGGCTTTTGTAAGATCTCCAAGTTCGAAATACAAAGTTCCAAGATTATTGTATGAACCAGCTAAAAGTGCATTCGACTCATTGGAATTGATCTTTTTTCTCAATGCCAGCCCAATGTTATAGTAATAAAGGGCAGAATCTAATTTATTTTGAAATTCAAACAATCCGCCAATGTTATTATAAGCAATACTCAATTGCAATTCATCTCCTAATAGTTTTTTAATGGTCAGACTTTTGAAAAAATAATCTTTAGCGATAAGGTATTTTTTTTGAACCATATAAATGGTCCCTATGTTATTATAAGCTTTGGAAATTCCAATGGTATCATGAATTTTTTCATTGATCTTTAAACTTTTGGTGTAATAATCCAATGCCAGCTCGTAGTTACCTATGTCGTCAAATAAATAGCCTTTGCTGTTATAAGCATAGGACAACCCTTTTTTAAAAATTAGCTCTTCCTTTTTATTAAGCTTTTGTTCTAAATTGTGTTTGCAGATCTTTTCTATCTGTTCGTTCAAATACATGCTTTGAATACGATCGTTCCTGTAGATAATGTCGTCCCATTCTTTTAAGGAATTAATTTTAGTGCTATCGTGCTTAGAAGTGTTGAACGTTAGGGTTAACGAATCTATGGCAGCTTGTTGTTTACTGGTAAGCTGTGTATTCCCATCTGTACTTAAAAGGAACCCAATAAGTATGGATAGTAGGTATTTGTAAAGTGAAGTCAATTATTTATGTTCATTGATTTAAACAAATTTAATAAATACCTGTATGAAATTGTTTATCACTTATCCTAATCCTCAAACTCTTCTTCTACAATTTTAATAAGTCCATTTTCTTCATAAGTATTCATCAAGCTTTGAATGGCTTTGTCTTCTTCTGTAAGTGTATTTACAAATCCCAACTCTGAGCGGTCTGTTACTTTGCCATTTCTGTAAGTTCTTTCCGACCAAGATTTACTGCTGGCATTGTAAAAAAGGTGAACTCCATCTTTTTTGCCGTTTTTCCAATATCCTATGGATTGGTCTCCATTACTGATGTTTAAAAGACCAAAACCGCCTTTTTTACCTTTTCTAAAATCCCCTTCATATTGGTTGCCATCTGCATATTTCATGTTTCCATAAAGATCTTCACAGTCTCCAATAATACAATCGTTAGTTGTGTTATTTTCTTTGTAAGTTTTTAACATGTAAATCTCATCTACTAGTCTAAAAAAATCATTGTATTTGATCCAAATAAAACCATTGTCACCAAAATCATCTCCCCAACTATTCATGACTTCAAAAGCACCGCCAAATTTATCATCGTCATACCCAATTAAGCACATGGCATGACCACCAAATATATCTTCATTTGAAAAAGAGTCCCATAATCCATTGGCATTTATAGTTTGTGTTCCCATTGTACTGGTAACATTTGCTCCAATTAATAAAGGGTTGTTACCACTTAATACCTTTTTTAATGTAATGGCTTTATTTTCTACATTATCTGTTTCGAAGCTGGGTGGGGGTTTAAAGAACTCTTTTATTTTAAATGGATTGGAATACCTTAAAAGTGTATCGTTCAACACTGTGTTACATTCAGACTTGTTGTAGATCATGGTCCTTTTACATCCATATCTTACGAGCATTTCCATTGCATTAATCATAATTGTTCCTTCAGAACAATCGTAATCGTAGTAATTTTTAATAGTAGAGTAGATAAAATAGGGGTCGAAAGAAAATAATAACTTTTTATCTGGTTCTGTAATATTGTGAATAATGTTATGAGTAATAGACATAACACCATAAGCAGTAGCCCATCCTACACAAGTGCCAGTATTTCCCTGGTTAGCAATAGGGGGGCAATATTTTCTCATTGAATGCGAAACTGGTATTACATTAGAAAATCCTAATTCATCTTCTTCCCAACTTTCTGTGTTATTGTATTTCTCTTTATCGAACCTTACTCCTTGTTGAGATGTTAAGTTTATGCAAACAATTAATAAAGTAATTAATAGAACACTTTTCTTCATAAAATAAAATTAATAGTTGTTTTGGTTAGAAGATGGTATCCATTCACCTTCTTCTATTTTTTTGCCATGTTTTGTCCAATGCTTATGGATACCAATACCTTTACCTTTATCATATTCTGCATCTTCTCTAAGTTGTCCATTGGAATCGTACATCTTGTATTCACCATCGAGCACACCCATATTCATGTTGTAGACCTCATATTTTTTTCCGTTATCATGCCAAGATTTTTGTGGGCCATGCTGTAGATCATTGATGAAATTCATTTCATATTTAATGGTTCCATCTTCATGCCATTCTATGTAGATGCCATTCAGTAAATTATTTTTATAGTTATATTCTCCTCCTTTTTTTTCGTTCTCATACCACCATACTAAAGTTCCATTTAATTCTCCGTCTACATATCTATCTAACTCCATTTTTTTTCCATTCTCATAAAAAAAATTATGTTCTCCAACTTCACTGCCTGCAAAGTAATTTCCTTCATAGGCAAGTGTTCCATCTTCATACCATTCTTTGTATTCACCTTCTATTTCATCGTTTTTATAAGTGCAACTCAAGGCCAGCTCTTTATTTTCATGCCATTCCTTATAGTCTCCTTCTATGAGCCCTTTTGAATAGAAACATTCTAGTAATTTTTCTCCGTTTTGGTGATAAAGTTTATAGATACCCTCTGGTTTATCGTTAACAAAATGATTGATTCCTAGCTGACTGCCATCATCGTACAATTCATAGCATTTACCATTCATTTTCCCTTCTTTGTAAGTAGCCTCCATAGACAATTCACCATTTTCATGCCACCATTTAGCAGTTCCTTTTATTTGGCCATTTTCCCATTTTATCTCTTCTTTTTTATTGCCATTTTCATGGTATAGTACAATGGTTCCATTTAATTTTTTACTGTAAATCGCAGACTTTTCAAAATTCTCGTAATACTCATAAAGAATACTGATTGTCCTGTATATACTTTGGTTCACATCTGAGTTATAATAATTTAGAATGATCGCTCTTTCGAAATAATTGGCAGCTTGGTCAATGTCTTCAATAATTGATTGTAGCTCCATTTCAGATCTTTCATATCTTATATCGTTAGATTCGTCATAATAATACCAAAATTCTTCAGGATCTGGTATCATGCCTACATAGGATTCTGCAATAAAGCTATTGATCTCTCCTTTGGTTTCTGGATCGGTTTCTACAACTTCTGCTTTTTTAAATTCTTCTATTGCTTCAATGTACTGGCCTTCATCCATTAATTTTTTTGCGTTATCAAAAAATTTGTTTTGGGCCTGAAAACTGATAAAAATCAGAGTTAGTAAATAAGTTAAAACATGTTTTTTCATGGGAATATTAAGTTTTTTTGAAAGTGGAGGGGTTACCTTTTTTAATTCATGCAATAAACCTACAAATCAATTAATAATTAAAAATACAAAATTATGTTTAAGAATCCATTTTCATTTGAAGGCCGAATCAGAAGAACAGAGTATGGTTTGAGCTTTATTATTACAGTTGTTGCAAGAGCAATTTTATTTACAATTATTGCTTCTAGTATTACTAGCCAAAGTGATGTGCAAGGAGCACAATCAATGTATTTGTTTTTATCGCTACCAATATTTTGGTTCTTCTTGGCTCAAGGTGCAAAAAGATGTCACGATGTAGGTTTTAGTGGCTGGTGGCAATTAGTCCCATTTTGTCCTTTAGTGTTGCTTTTTGCGAATGGTGAAGAGGGTGCTAATAAGTATGGAGAGAATCCAAAGCTGAAATTGGTAGAAGTAGATTATTAATCAATTTAAAGACAATTGTTATGTGGGCAAAATTATTTGATATGATCGATTGGTTTGGGGAGATGTACGAACGAACCAGACTAGTAAGAGATTTTAATCGGTCGGGGAAAAGCGCATTTATTTCTGGAATGGCACCTACCTTATTACAAGCTAGAGTAAGTTCTGGTGATAAAACTTATAAACATTCATTTTCAAAGTTTTTTGGTAGTGGTTTTAGGATAAAGGCATTATCTGGTAGACCATTAACTAGGAATGAACAAATAGAGATAGGGATGGTTATACTAAACAATGAAGAGCTGGTTAGAAAGCTTATGTCCCTTGGCTGGGATACTTTAGAGGTCCATGACGATAAGGGTTACAATGGTCGAAAATGGCCTTTAAAAGAGTTTGGAAATTTAGGGGGATTACTTTATTAAAAATATAGAAAGATGTACAATACTATTTATAATATTTATCGATCAGCTACAGATTTTATTGAAAACCTAGTGGGTTTTTCTACAAGTTCTTCTATTTGGTTTTGGACCTGTCTGATTCAGCTTTTATTGCTCATTATTTTGGTTTACAAGACCTATAAAAACAAATATCGATCGAATGATACCAATTTAAAAAGAGCACAGAAAAAGAAGCTAAAAAAGACATCTGTAAATATGGATGATCTCATGCATAGCATTAATCATGCAAAAGAGCTCTACAAAAAGCTAAGTAGATCTTGCCATCCCGATCGTTTTATTGGAAAAGCAGAGCACGAAAAAGCAGTGGAAATATTTCAGGATGTTTCGAGATATAAAAGAAACTATAAACAGCTGATTGTTTTACAACAAAAAGCAGAACAAGTACTAAATATTAAAATTTAAATTATGGAAACAGGACCAATGATTGTATCAGTAATGTTCTTTCTATTTAGAGTAATTGCTGCAGCCTACTGTTCAAGCAGAGCAGATGATCTAAACAGATCGGCAGGAGGATGGGCCTTTTTTGGATTGATTTCTCCAATTATAGCCATGATTATTATCTCTTGCCTTAAAGCAAAAATGGTTTGGCACAATGATGCTAGTTAGAAAAAGTTGAAACGATGATGCAAGACAATATATTTTTAAATAAGATGTGTTACTTTTTTCTTTTTCTGCATTATAAGGGTGTAACCAAACAGAAAAACATAGCATACACTTTACTCTTATTCAATTTTAAAATCTGTAATTATTCATTATTGATGAACAGTTGCTAAAACTTAAGAGTATGGAGCCGTCAAAAAAAATCTTTTCATTAATTGGATTAATCTTCCTTTTCCTTTTTAATGGTTTTTCACAGGAACCTGTAATAGATACTTTAAAACTTCAGCGTAAATCCAGATGGGTTCGCAAAAAATATTCAAAATACCCAACTACCTTGGCTAATAGGCTGGTAAGAGATTACAACGATGATGCCAGCAAGGTAATTGCCATTTCCTATTGGATCTCTAAGAACATTAAATACGATGTTAAGGCAT
>Ga0209992_10001348_pt1 | contig 26389 bp, 9 predicted proteins | sample 2SBtaG_2_FD_182564 | JGI IMG/M metagenome (GOLD analysis project Ga0209992, IMG submission 182564) | Deep subsurface microbial communities from Kolumbo volcano to uncover new lineages of life (NeLLi) - 2SBTROV12_ACTIVE470 metaG (SPAdes)... | ecosystem: Environmental > Aquatic > Marine > Volcanic... | reverse complement strand
ACGCTTGCTGACAGAGTCATCATCAATGCTAGAATTGTAACGCCCCATACCGTTTCATTTTTGCTTTCATCACTCATTTCTTCACTTCCTAATTCTCTTGAGATTCATCTATGTCTAGTTTAATCCATCCTTCGTAAGCAGTCATTTTACCATGTGGAAGTCCTGCTTTGGAATCTGAACGCTTAATAGGTCCTTCAATCCATTCAGAAGGAGTTTCTCGATGAGTCCATTTCCAGATTAGGTTTGGCTTCATATCATCTATCGGCATTCTAACTGAAGTGGGATCAACTAGAACTGGGCCCACTTTAAATGAAGGCGCAATCTTAGCAACAGCATCCTGCCAATGCTCTCTCAATAGAACTATTTCTTTCTGAGGAAGTATTCCAGAAGTGACATGCACTGCTGATTGAGGATTCATCAACAAGGTAAGATAAACATCCTGTTCAGGACGAACCTCAAGTGTGGGATCAAAATCAAGGAACTCATGGTCGATGGAGGTTTCGGGGTGATCAGGAGCCCCATCCTGAATTGGATATACGGTATTGAATCTCGTATAATCGTCATTAACGAAATATCCAAGAAGCCCATCAAGTCTGTTTTGGATGGCTCCTAGACGTACCTCGAATGCATGATTTTTAAGATTCTCAGGCATAGGAGTAGTTTGAGAAACCTCTAGGCGTAATACTGCACGAACTACAGCGACAGGGCGGCCCATGTAAAATACTGGATATTCATCTCCTCCCTTTCCGTACGGATCAGAATACCAATTAGTCGTATCAATCGCTCTTAGAAGGGCAGAAAGCACACCCTCACCTGTATTCTCTCCCGAGTAATCCCCTAAATCTTCTTCGTCCACATCATCCCAGATACCTCGCTCAATATCATCAGTGTAACCAATGTCCATCAAAGAATTTAGTAGACGGTCCATATGTAAATTACCAGTATCTGGCAATGACCCTACAGATGATTGGCTTCCTGGTGCAGAATCCCAAGCCAATTGGCCCTTCTGGATACCCATGTGACCCCAATGTCTGTCAGCCACCCTAAGTTGGCCTTGTGCATCCCCATTCTGATTGAATACCTCCATTGCCCATTCAATGTGGTCAGGAAGTAAAAATCCACAAACAGGTGAACGTGCGGGGGGGATCATATCATCATCGGGATCTAGTGCAAGTGCGCTAGATCCAGAATTTGCCTCTGCTGTATCCTCATCATGAGTTAAAAGTCTCAGATTTAATCTTGAACCGCGAGGAATCCGTGGTTTCATCAACAGTACTCCATTATCGTCGTCTGGAGTTTCCAAAGAAAGGCCAACTCTAACTTGATTCATTAATTCAGATGCTTGGAACTCAATTACTTGACCAAACGCGTCAATCACAGAAATATCATCAACCGTAAGACTTCCTGAACGAATAGCAAGATCTGCACTTACCTCGTCTATTGCTTCATCAATTGAAGATAAAGAAATTGATATCAAATCTCGGTGCAGATATTCATTAATCATGGCTTCAATTCCTTCGGCCTGTTCAGGACTTAATACCCCATCATTATCAGCATCTAGTTCAGCCTCTTCATCAAGGAATCCCCGAAGGCGGTCAGCTAATATTCGACCAGTCCCATGAGTGATTGGCATCCTACGTTCAAATTCAATCGGGGTGCCTATAGAAAGGTCAGGGGAATCGGGGTCCAATTCAAAATCATATACACCCATATCCCAACCACCTCTATAGGGAGTATAAGTTAGTCTCAAATCCGCGATTATAGGAACCCACGCTTGATGCTTCCACAGATTCAACCCTACTGGACTAGGGAGGTAATTACAGCGAGAATCAGTGCGCCATTCTGAAGATGGGTCGCCAGATACAAATTGATCAAATTTCTCACGGTAGTCCCAGTCCTGAAGGCGGCTTGAAATAACTTCCAACTCCCAAATTAATTGTTGACAATCAATCGGGACAGAGCGGTGTAAAGGTGCGATTGAAACGGTTCTATCCCACAACTTATGATTCACATGTTTCCCTGTTTCATCAATCCCATCATATAGAAGTGGACTACAAGCACCCCGAGTAGAACGACACTTTAGGCGCCCATCATCTTCAAAAATCCCATCACCTCCATGACGTGATGATCTTCTAGAATTAGTCAGCATCAATACCGGATCCTTCGCCTCGTAATATCTCGGTGCTGAATACTCAACCGCCATTGGAGGGGGTGAGGGAGGGGGGGATGGTAGTGTAGAGCCTAGAGCATTTGACTTCGGAAGTTTGTTGAGATCTATCATCTGTTGTTCTAATGGGTTTTCAAGAGATAATTTTTTGGACGCCTTTCTTAGCAATGGCGGGTCATCAATTTGAGGTTCAAATTCCTGTTGCTTTGATAATTTTGAAACCATCTCAAAAGAAGAAGGTGAACGCCTTTTTAGAATATCAACTTCTTCCTTAGCATAATCAAAAATGATGCCGCTAGAGATGGAATCAAATGTCTCACGATGAAGGGCGCTTTGGAATTGATGAATTCCATCTGGTTCATCCATTTGCCCAAGCAAGCCGTGAGCAAAGCCTACCAAGAATGTCTCAATAGCATGAACTGACGCACTTGTTATATGATTATCTTGTAACAATTCTCCTGATATCATTGCAGCGATTGCTTCCTCTTGGTTGATACCCACGGCTGCATCAATATCTGGTGCTTTAACATTCTCAGTTACACCACCCCCATTCCAAGCCACGCCAAATACCGAACCATGAAACAATGACTGTACAGGCCAACCATCTGAAATAGTATCCACTGGTGGCCTGTACATGTAGTCAAAGTCCTTGATTCCACTCGATGAATCTGGTGGAGTTTTCTTTACATTAGCAGTAATCTTGGACTTATCTAAATCAATACCTGAGCGCACCTTCATTTCAGGTGATGCTGTTTCCTTGGTTGTCTGAGTTTTAGACTTCTTACCCCTCTTTCCAAACATCAATTACCACCTCCTAGGTACTTGGAATGAATATTAATGGGCACAAAACTCATTTCTGGGTCTCCATCTACCATTCCACCATGATAAGGTGAAGGGAGTTTCCAACGAAGTTCATCCTCAAAACGGCTCATCCATTCTGTCTCAGGTGTACTCATTGGCATCCAAAGAGGATCCCTAGTTTCATCTGAATACCATCCTGAAACAAGATAGTCGAATGGGCCATTTACTTGATCCTCAGGAATGTCGTGGAAGGTGAATCGGTTACGGGCGTTATCATATGTAACTGTCCAGTAAATATCTCCAACACCTGGCCCTACTGCTGTCAACTCGGGCATGGATGCACTTTTACCAGGGCTAACCCAAGTATCTAATGTCTCGGAATCACCAGTATGTGATTCAAGAACCCACTTCTTGGTCATAGGCCTTCCACGTGTGGGTCTCCAGTGTCGTACAATCAACCAACGATCAGGTAGTTGAGGGAAATTGAAATCACTCAAATCCATAGCATCATCTTCAGCCTCAAATTCAAGTGACTCTTCAATTGCTTCTCCATAAGTAATTCCTGCCCTAGAACCTGCGATGTCTGAAGGGATTTCTTCGTCAAGTCCTGTATATTCATCAATATCTCTAGATTCTTCTTTTTCCTCACCGCGCATCAACGCATCTGGCAGAGACCAAAATAAATGGATACCCGGTTCAAGAGATGTCGCGGGATTAGTTTCTTGATCAAATGGATCAGGTAAACCATAGATGGTGCCATTATCTCCATTCTCCTTCTCTGTCACATGAAGATCTGCTCTCAAAGAATTAGAAGATTTTATCGACTTTTCTGACACAGGAGCTGACCACAATGAAGTGGGGTCTCTGGATTTAGATTTAGCACTAGAGTGGGGGGTTGATTTTTCAGGAACCACGAAAGCCTGAACATCAACTGGAACAAGTATACGAGGACCTTTGTGTAGATTAGGGTCAACTGTCCATTGATCAAGCTTGCCGCCATCCAAAAGGTCACTTTCTAAACCAATACCTTCGTCAAGTGCACTAATATTTTCTCGAATGAGTGGTTTTGTTTCTTGGGCTTTCATCCTATCAGATTGATCTATAACCTTAGTATTAGATGTGGATGATACTCTCTGAGTCTCTATCTCGGGCACACTTCTACTTGCTGGCCCAGCAACTGTTTTTTCTGCCTGCACTGACATATTCTGAACAAAACTCTTCGCATCAACTTGAGACGATTCAGATAGAGTCTCTGACTTGGCACCTTGATTAGATGATACCTTATCATTGGAAATAGACCTCTTTGAACTTCGTTTTCGCTTCGCCATCAACCTTCACCTCCGTGCTCAAAACGATCATCCTCTTGCTCTGCCTGAACATTAGTTAGAATATCGGATTCTTCAACAGTTGCTGTTTGAGAATCCCCATAAGGATGTTGAGTAATGGAATCATATCCAAAGTCCTGTTGGTAAGGAAATTGCATCAACTGTGTTGCAACTAAACCACCGGAATCCAATTTCTCGGTTATTGAGTGATCCAGGTTCATATAAGGAAACCAACCTTCAATGAGAATTGTTGCAGACAAAACTCCAGCGATGTCGATGACCGAGCGGTCCCCTGTGTGAGCCCTGTATTTAATTTCGGAGGGATTCGGTGGCATTGTATATCCCATAAATTGGGCACCACCAGCCCATGGGTCTGCGATGTCGCCATCTCGTTTTTTATACTTCAAAGTGTATCTATTTGTAATATCCTTTGTTAAATTAATAGGGTCATCCAATGGTGGTTTATGAGGATCCAATCCTAATCTAATTCCCTCTCCTGGCTCTTGAAGTCGAAGATGAGTTGGTATTCCATTGAAAATACATAATAATATTGTTTCAGACAATCTTACTTGATGTATTGTCTGAATTCGTTTACCTGATGTAGCCCACTGATCAGGGTTACCTGAGCTAATACCAGGAGCCTCATAGGCTGAAACCTCCAAACCGGGGAAATCCCTGACAACTGTGGAACGAAGTAGGAATCCACTTGTTGAACCACCACTTGGGTATTCATCAGAAGATTGTGACTGTTTTGCATTTCCTAACAACTTGTTTCTATATGGATTTTTATTGATTTCAGAATTGTTCAATTCTTGAATTAATCGTTGATATTTTAATTCTTCATTATCATCTCCGACTGCGGGTAGAGAACCTCGAGAATCCAAGGTACCTACACTAATTGCGCCATCAACTAGAGCATCAAGCCAATTACGATCAATGTGGAAGAAGCGAATTGATTCATTAGGTAGCATTTCCTCTGTTGGAACAATGTAAACAAATGGTACACCCTGGAGGGTTCTAAGTTTGCTAAGCCACTCAACAACAGTAACCCAAGCCTCATCCTCGGATGTCATTGTATTACCTTGATAAGGTGAAAAGCCAATAGGCAATTCTTTCCTAGATTGATGTTCTTGCATCCAAGTGGTCATATATCTCCACCTCTTCTATCAATCATTGGATCAAGATTTCCCGTTTCATATTGTTCATTCATTCCATGTCGTTCATATTCTTCTTCAAGAAGGCCTTCTCTTATTGAAGGGTTGAATGTTTCCTCAGGCGAGGGGTCAGTCACTGACCCCATGCCTGGATTGCCAACTCCAGTGGGAATGTCTCGAAGAGCTCTCTCAATCATCTCTAATTGAGGTTTTACCACCTTCTCTGCAAGTATGTCTTTCATTAACATATCCTTCATGGTTAGCGATGATAGATCCTCAATCTTAAACAAATCCTTGATCTGAAGGTACTCTTTGTAATCTTGTAAATCCAAGTATCTTAATCTCCTCCACCGATTTATGGAACGTATGAACCCAGGGTCACTCATACCCAATAAACGACCAAGTTCAAAGGCACATGAATGTGATATCTCATCACGACCTGTCTCAAGATCTAATCCCCTAGCCTCATCTGAATTGTGATACGGTTGATCTCTAGGTTCATGATTCGTGGGGACTGCAATACAAGGGCCACGATAGTAACCAGTTCTACGAATACCGTCATCTCCAGCTATGTCAATTGTTAGGTAACTGTTTATTGCAACATCGGGGACCATGTCGTTGCCCAATAAAGCGGGAGCATATGTCCCACTGGATTTGGATGCAATGGAACCAAGTTGGCCAACTGCCTCCTCGCTTTCAACATGAGTTCGAACACGTAACCCCGTCATTCTTGCCTCAAAATCCCCGCCATCTCCTGTCTTGAATGTCCAATGGTGTAGAAGTGGGAATGTTAAATTGGGACCAGAAGTTACTGTTGGTGGGTTTAGATATTGATTAGTTGGGTCCGCAATGTCGTGGTATTGAATACTCGTATCATGTCCATTTATTCCGACAGGGGAAGTATTAACCGGCGATTCATTTACAGATGTTGCAATCCCTTTTACAGATGATTCGTCTAATTTAACATCACGCTTGCGTCTACCCCACCTCCCCGTTAAGGGGTTGGCAAGTAATATGTCCAAAGCATTGAATGAATTACCCTTACGCCCCCCTTCCTCTAATTCCTCGGTTAATGGTTGAGAACCTATTTCATCCATTATTTCCTTACCAATCTCTGATGTAGGCCATGTCCAAGATGATGGTAGTCCTGCCGGACCAAAATCTCTAGGATCTGGGTCGCCACCAATTGGAGTAGGTGGCATCGGGCCATCTGTAATCGTTTCAAGATCCTCTCTTCTAGTGATGATTTCCTCATCCATCTTACCTGCTACCCCTCCTGAACTAGATTTGGATCTTACAGGGCCGGTGGATTCGAGTGGCGCAGGGATTGTGGGAACAAATTGAACGGAATCAGGTAGAGTTCCAGAGATGCTGTTAACATGTTCAAGTGAAATTAGGCAGGCGTGGTACTTACAATCCGGTTTAGCGGGGATTCGATTGCTTGCGACCACGGAAAACCATCCATCTTCATCATCACCACACATCTCCTTGTCCAACGGATTTACTTGTAAAGCATGAACTAACAATGGAAGTTCTTCTGGTTTTGGTGCGATTCGCTTGAAAAATTCTGATTTAATTACCAAAGCATCAACATAACGGTTGGGATCATCGCCTTCAAGATTAGTAGATGTGAAAGTACTAATTTTCACCCCACCCCCTGTTGGTGATCCTTCGGATAACTCCAATGAACAGTAATCATCCATCTCATCATCTCGGATTAACAGAAGACACATCCAAGGGTCCTCATCGTTGTCAGAACCCTCAAGGCTACGTTCCCAAGGTGTGGTTTTACGCTGTAACACAATTCTAGGGAAACTCATGTCACACAGGACCCCTTGCTCATTCTTCGGAGGGCTACGCATATGCACATTAGCAGGATCTATTTTCCATCTAGGACCGCGGATATTGAAATCTATTTGACGATTAAAATTGGATTTGTTAAGGTTCATTTCTGACGGTAATTCTTGTGTGATTTCAAAGGTATATTGGCCTGCTGTAAGAGCAGGTTCAATACGATCAAAATATCTAATTTCGCCTACAGGTGGGGGCTCAATAGGTAAGGTCATCGTCGCCGCCTCCTACTCTTCTTGGATTTTGATGATTTATCATTTTCTGTTTTGACCTTTTTCTCTGGACCTTTGTTCACAATTCTATCATCACTCTCTGCCTTGATAATATTCGGAGACCAGAATGGTGCTCTATTGAGTTCCTTGAAAATGACTTCTATACTGACTAACGCATCAGAAAATAGACCCTTGGGGTCAGTGACGCGAATCATAAATTGATTCAAACCAGCATTTTCATTTGTAGGAGTTCCATGGACGATTCCTTCAGATTCTATTGTCAACCAATCTGGGCCTGAAATCTTGGTGAATGCGAGTTTATCCACATCTTCTTCATCGTGATCGCCTGCAAATTGAGACACATTGAATTTATATGATTCAAAAGCAATGGCTTCAGGTAGTTCAATAATTGCTTGTCCTTCTTGTTCAGATTTATCACTGATGCTCTGAGGAGGTTGTACTGATTTCTTCTTCTCTTCTTTTCTCCTCCGCACCTCATCCTCTTTTGCGCGTAAATCTTCTGATTGAAGAGTTGATGATGACTTCAATTGTGAACTTTGGGTTTGATCTAACCACCTAATTTGAGAATATCCATGTGGTGAAAGTGGACCTTCTTCAATCAAGTCAACCCATGAACTTGATGATAACATTCCTACAACAGATTGTTCTGCAGAGGTGGATAATACAACATCATGTACATCGGTATCCTCATCAGTCAATATCTCAATTACAGCTGGGCCAGAATATGCAGGGTCGGCTGTAATTGGCCAGATATGTGCGACTCCATCCTTGCGCTCGATTCGGGTGCCTTCACCCGTCGCTCGAATTCCTGTAAGATCCAAATCTAATGATTCCTTTGAACCCTCTCTTGTCTTAATTACTACACAAAGTGACCTAACCTTAGTGGTCGTTAATACCTTAAGTTTGTCAATTCGTGATAATACATCTAAGGCTTTGTGTGTGTTCCGAGCTTTGAAAGATGTCCATGACGGCGTACCATCTGCTTCAATGAATACACCTCTACAAAGGAAACGGAAGGAACCAATCTGGTGAACTAAGGAATTTCGCTGGAATCCAATAAAAGTACGATTTCTCGTAGAAAGCGTGGATGTTAGAGCCCCTGCACCAGGTTTGATGCCTGCCGGAATGGTTCCCTTTCCACCTAGGCCAGTCAATGTAAAACGAATTGTTCCAATTGGTACAACTATCTCTGCTGGTTGAGAATCAGGAGGGATTTCAATATCCTGAATGATACCACCAGCTCCGCGGTGGAATGTTATACGAGCGCCTTGATTTCCTTCTATATGGATTCGAATGTCATTCTGTTCATCTTTACGCACTTTTCTAGATAGTCTCCATATCTGAAGATCGCCAGCAGCCAATATGGTTCCTTCGTTTTGGAACGATGAGGCAGCACTACGTCTCTGAGATAAATTCAAACCACTCTTTCCTATATTCAAACCCCTTGCAACCTCTTGTGTGTTACCCGATTTGGTGGAACGCATTCGGCCTCTTCCAGTCTTCAAAGATGATGACGGTCTTCGAGGCACAGTAGTTCTAACCATGCTCTCTTGCTTTGGTATAGTTTCTACCGATGTAACCATTGATAATGGCAGCTCAGTGCTTACCTCCTCTGGAAGCCGTTGAATCTCAGAAAGAGAAATATGAATTGGAGCAGGAGAATCTGGCTGATATTTCATTTCCTTTGGGTTTTGATTCTGCAATATACTCCAAACCTCTGTTGGAGTGGAATTTCCAACACCCTCAACAATTGAAACCACCCTTGGGGGAGAACGACGAGTTAGCAAACGCTTGGGAATTTTGCTCATTTCTTCACCACCCTCCTCTTCATAGTATTGGATGCAGATTTAGTTGTCCTAATCGTTTCAGTACGAATTGATACTCCTGAATGAGTATCCAACGCCTTACGGTTTACTTCATGCTTCGTCTTAGCCCCATCTAGAACTGATGCCAGCATCCCCATTGAATATGATTTGATACCAGAATCTCTAGTTGTTGATGATGGGCTGGTCTCCCTAGAATCCGTGGGTAAAGCTACCTTAGTGGCACCATTAATCTTTGAAAAAATATCAATTACATCAAGGCCAGGTGAGAAAACCCATTTTTGTAATGGAAGATTATGAACGAAAACCGATTTCTCAACTTGGTCCATGTTAATTGTACCCAACCAAGCCGATGGGATAGGAGTTGAACGTCCAATGAGAGAACCACCATTGAGGTATCTTGGTTGATTTTCTGGAACTGAAGTTGATGCTTTGGGACGGTTATTCGAATCCATGTCACATGTCCACAAAGTCGAGGCGAAATGGCCAATTGTAGAAACATAAGAAAGGCCGCTTGGATGGTAATCATTAATATCAACTGGTTGATTATCCTTGAGTATCTCAATTGTAAATGGTGCCCCATTAGTATCATCATCAATATGACATGGGGCTATGTCAAATGTCTCTGAAGGCATATCTACTGGTTCACGCCACTTATGATCAATATCATCATCATCATCGCCAATCAATGCGGTGTGTCCCTCTGAAGGGAATAGATGGGAAAAAGCAAACTCAAATTCCATCTCTAGATTAAATGGGCCATTTACAGCCTCATCCTCATCTGGTGAATCGCCGTCACTAGAGCGAATCAAACCCTTAACTGGTTGAGCGAGCGCAAATTGCTCCTCAAACAAATTACTGAATGAATGGTTGAACTCGTCTTCAGGGCGTTGTAGAATGTGTTTGTTCATGAACTCCTTGCCTGATATTGGTTGAGGGGAACCTTTCTGATTCGAACCAAATTTAACAGTGAACGAGACGAACACTATCTCAATGCGTGCTGTTCCACGCATCTTAGGGCCTTCAATCTCAAGATCTGCTCCAAGACTGGCCTTCAGAGTACCAAGCCATGTCTTGAGTCGGACGCTGACCCCAATATAAATTCGGAAACTGTAGAAGAACGGATCGAATACTATGAGAACATCTACTCCGGCTCGGAAGGATGCTGAAAGGGATCCAGATTTGAAACTGGCTTCAAAGCTGCCACCAAGCATCACAGCAGAACTACAAACGGTGAAATATGCTCCTCCCTTAATCACAAGTTTACTCATTGGCTTCCAATTGAAACCTAGACGTGGAACAGCAGGATAGTGGGATGGGACCTTGAACTTTGGATGATATCCACCTATTGATAGAAGGAAGTCACCACGGTTGAACCAATTCATTAGTGCGAATCCACCAGTCAAACGACAACTCTTGGAGAAAAGATAGGATGCGTCAGTCAATTGAGCTCTTGCAAAGAATATGTTAGCCCCTGAATCATAACCGGCAGAGAAAGCTAACTCAATGTAACCAATATTGAATTCAGGTGTAGGGAGTGACATAGCAGACAACCCAATGAGGCCCACGGCGAAATCATCATTGGATATCTTGATGTAAAGAACGGCCTTAGATTCGATGACCTGGAATGTTGTAAACTTCACTCCAATTGCGAACCAAAGAGAGCCGCGCTCAGCAGGGAGGTGTGTCCTAATTGACTCAAGAGCACCCATTGGGTCTGAACCAAAACCATCCATTGCAAGCATGAACGGGCTTGATGGTACCTGAGATATATCGGGGACATAGAGTTCACGATTCAGCCCAAGGCCACCTAGTAACCCTGTTACGAAGAACATTGGAGGGCCACCGAGGGGCATGTCCAATGCTGCAATGACGAAGCATGTTACGTAGGAGTCTCCTCCCGGAACTGGTACCCTTCCAAAGGCTCCAATCGCACTTATTGCCATAGTGGAGGTCTTAATGGTACAAAGCCCCTGATACTCAATGTACTCATTACCACTAGTATCTGTGATTACGGTCTTTCTTAGGGCACCAGCAATTTCGATTGCTGGACCGGTGTACGAGATAGCACATCCAGCCATATCATATTTCCAATCACTGAAATTGAATAGATCTAATATCGGCATTGATACTGAAAGATCATCCACCTGCGCGAGGAATCCTGCAATCTCTGCCTCTCCATCAATTAATATCGATAATCTGTGCTCATCACCGTCATCATCAACTGGTTCATAACGAACCCCAATCTGAGATATTTTAATCGGTCCAAACTGCTTATTGATTGGGAACCAATACTCTAACCCGCCGCGTATCTCTACGTCCACACTATTGGAACCATACTTCCAGATTGCGAGATCAAATGTAGGCCTTACTGCCTCTTTTCCTTCGCCTCCATCAAGGGTACCAGCAGCTAATGAATTTCCTCCATCCTCTGATCCATTTCCACCAAGAGAAAGTCCGAAGTCATCCAAATCTAGGCGGCCACCAGCCTCAATGGTGAAACCTCCATCAAAAGTCATGTCAATACAGACTGTTATTGAAACTGAATTTAGTAACAAAAAACCATCTAGTATTGGTTGCCGATCCTTCTTTCTTAATTCAAAAGCAAGGTGCCCAAATTCTAGACTAAAATGGTCTTCAAGTGGTTTCGTAGAATTAGGATCGTAACTTAACAACTGCAGAGTGACTCCCGGAGTGTAAGATTGCGCTTTTGTATCCCACCGATTGTACTCAGGATCATTGTCAGGATCTCTTGTGAAGATTACTAACATGAGATTACCTAAAGGAATTTCTAGGTCATCTAGGAAATCAAAATTAATTCCAATAATCATTGGATTTGATTTAATATCTAATGATATAGAGAAATCAAAATCGGAACCTGTACGAGTATAAATCGGTACAGTACCAGAAACTGTTGCTGAAATCATATCCATAACCCCCCGGAGTAAAACATCAAAAACATTCGTGGCAGTTGATGGATATGGATATTTACTCCCCGACGCTAAACTCTTAGAGTAATGGCCTATGATATCGTTCATAGTTCTGAAATTGAAAGGTACACCAGATGCCGATGCAGGTAATGGATCTGGTCTCGGACCCCCCTTCCATGAATCATCATCCAAAGATGGCGAAGGTAGAGTAGAGGCCGATGTATCATAAGAACAGATTCCAAGATGTACTAACCAATCTCCCAAGATTGTTAATTTACTCAAATTTTGTTCCCAAGGTTGAGCACCGGAACCAGGATTATACAAAGGAGTGCTAAGGAATTCCTGCACTGTATCTAGATTCTCAATAAAGTCCAATGCAGTATTAGCAGCCCCAACCAACATAGCACTGAGATCGGGAATTCCATACTCAAAGTGGTCTAAGGGGAATAGGCGTATCCAAAAACAATCAGAAGAATTACTTGCAGGGCTATTATCAGAGTTAGAAACTGCTGTATCAACACCAGAACTAATGATTAATCCGAATTGGTCATCGGTCAAATCCATTCGAATAGCTGGTTGAATCTCAAATGGACTTGAGATTAATCTATCCATGAAATGAGCAGATAAAACAGCATTGAGGTTCCATACATCACTGGAATCCCTAGAGAAACCAATCTCGCCATGGATGTTAAATCGCATAACACTTAATTCTACTGAAGTTACAGTTCCACTAGTAGAAAGTGGGGTAGGGCTAGCAGCCCCTTCAAGGGATCCTCCAGTGAGAGTAGCAAGAGAGTCTGTAGGGAGATATCCGCTACCTGAATGCGTGACAACGACTGAGATTACCTCGCCAGAAGAAACTCCAACAGTAGCACGAGCTGAATCGCTGTTGCTCTGATCTCCAGTAATCACAACATCACGATACAGCCCATCGGTATACCCTGAACCAGGAGTGATGGAATTGATTTCCTTAATCGGTGAAATTGTATGAGTATATCCAAGCCAAAAACCGTACTCCTCATCCACCAATTTATCTCCAATATCTAATGAGAAACCGGACAGCCATGTGTTAGGAGAATTAAGTCGGATATTTGTCCAGTTCTTCGAACCGTCACTGTTAGCCACAATCAACAATAATGGAGAACCACTTCCCTGTGGAATTAATCCAAGAATCAAGGATGAAGCCCTAGCAATCAAATCAGCAATGCGATTTCCACCCCGAAGATAATCAGCAGGATTAGTGCAGAGGTCATTAAATGCTGAAAGGTCAATACCCCCACTGCCTGAAGTTGTCCAAACATCAAGATCCGTTAGGATGCCTTGAATTAACCCACCAAGAGTGGTGCCAGCGACATTGATTCCATTCAACTGTGTGATACCGTATTCAATCATTTCAGGGAGAACTGCAGTGATTGCACTAGAGGCAATCTCTCTAAGGAATGTATCAATTCCAGATGTAACTGGATATAGATTCAGAACGCAAGCAGGAACGGTTGGGTCAGTAGTATCAAAGTCAACATCAACTTGTAATGTTGGCGAGCCGCCAACCATCTCCATTTGAATCAATGCTTCTGCATTAGAAAAAGCCGAGATTATTCCATTGAAGAAATTGTCCTGTTGAGAAAGAGATGACCCACTAGCAGGTGTGATGCTTTGAATCATGTTCCCAATATTAAGATCCAATGTGAGTTTTGTACCGTCAATATCAACTGAAAGATTGTTGGCGATGTTAACACGTACTTGTCCATCCAACGAAATCCTCGCCCCTCCAAGAATTCCTGAGTCTGGATGAGGTTCAACAATAATTGAGAAAGAACAGGGACTAGACTCGTTCTCCTTCAAAGTAACAAGAAGTACTTCTCCCCCTAAAGGACCTAAACTTGCGTGAAGGGCTGTGACCATCAATTCAGGTGTTTGGCCATCTACTGCATCAGGATCTATGACCTCTGTCACTGTAGAATCAAGTTCAAGCCCCATTAGACCTAGAAGGGCGTTTCCAAGTGTAAGTAGTGCTGGCACATTCAACCCATTAGATGTCAAAAGACAAGATGAGAGGTGGGAAAGGGGGGCGTCTATCCAAGGTATAAGAGAATTAGCAGAAAGAACCCCATTATAATTACGAGATGCAACACCTAAAACTGTCAATATTGTAGAGAAGTCCCCATTCAAATCAACCCGTTGAAGTAATAATCTTTCAACCATTATCTGTAAAGCAGCGTCGAGAACCATGCCCGGAACTGCTGAAAGTAATACGGAGCGTTCAGACGGGTTTAACAGATCAAAGACAGGACCTACATTATCAAAAATGATTCCTGAAGATGAAAAGATAGGGACACGGGTGGCAGTCGGTAATTCAAGAGTTGCGCTCCATGGAGAATTACGACTGAATACCAATGAGGCGCCTTCAAGTATTCCTGTAACATCCTCCACCATATCTATTCGAATATCAATATTAGGGCCATCTACCCACGAACTAGGATTGAAGGCATCAAGTGATATAATCGCACTGAGGGCTGCTGGACCTAACTCCAAAGGTTCAAGGCCAACTGAAAAATCACCAAATCGGTCTAAAGAAAGACTCACACCACTTGAGAGCGAAGAAATCGGAAGGGATATGTCAAGCCTCCCGCCTGATAGAATTTCTGAACCCGTATTCCATGAGGCATGGGGTAAGAAGGATGCTATATGCTCCCCCAACGGAGCACCTGTTGATGGTAATGGTTGTCCAAGATCCCAGTTACCATTAGGGTCCTGAAGTAGATCTTCAATATAATCACAAGGTGTATCAATGAAAGTCTGTAAAGCTGGCTGATCAAGGTGCCAGCGTATATCTTGAGCACCTGGGTCTGGATTAATAACAGGGGTTTGATTAGCAAGACCTAGTATATTCATCCCAGATAGGAATGTGTTAACGGCTTCATGGCCACTAGTATTGGCATACCCTCCAAGGAAGGCATCTATTACCTCAGATGCCCCAACGCCCCAACCATCTAATCCAATTTGAAGACAGCCTGGGACTGCAGAAGACCAGTCAACATGGTCTGACAAGGCTGCATCGTTAAGACTCAAAGATGCATCCCATTGATTGGAACCTGTATCATCACGATTCCAAGAAACATCTAGATCTATTGAACGGAGACGAGTAGATTCACCAGGACCTCCATGCAGATAAAGTTCCTCATTATCGAAGCCTTCCTGACCAAGATGTGCGTTGATGTGTATGGCTGGCATCGGGCGCGGTGGAGGATCGCCAGTACTGCCGAGTTCTATGGATAATAAATCAATACGGCATTCAACATCTAAAGAAGCTCCTGGCTCTTCTATAGTTCCACCAGTATGGGATAACCCAAAACGAACACCTAACCCAAGATGTGTTGGTAAATTTGGGGGGCTTACCACAAGTGACTCTATGGCTTCTGTAACATCCTTCAAAGATTCCACTAATCCAGGGCCTGCTTTAGACTGAGCCATTGAGCAACCGATAGCCATGGTTGGAATTGACATTATTCATCCCTCCAAATTCTATTAGGAAAGTAAGTAAGATCTTGGTGTCGTAACCATCCTGTTTTATTTTCTTTATTCCCTTCATCTTCATGTATTGATTTCACGAACACGCGCCTTGTCCCACCTAATTCACGAGTAGAATGGGCGTTGAGGGGTTCAATAAGTGTAATGCTGCTTGGATTGGGTAATGAACCCGGGTTATCCATTGAAAATGTAATATTACTAACCCCATTTAAGTCAAAAGTGCCGTCTTGGAGGATAAACAAGGCCTCCTCAGATAACGCATTGACAGTGAGGTTTTCTTTTAGTTCCCAAGCCTCTTCGTGCCCCATATCTGATCCTATCTGGGGGACGCCAGAAAAAACCGTCCCTGCTGGAATTTGGGCATTACTTGAAGTGGGAACCGAATCAAAAATCAATTCAACCTTTGCTTGAATTGGGCGAAGGGGGGTGACTTCACATAACCTAGAACCTGCAAAATCATCATTGGAATCTACTACGGATTCAAAGGTAGATAATTGATTAATTGAACATTTTTCAAGAGTAACTGCAAAACTTCGACCAGCGGGATTATTTTTATCTAATCTGAATCCATGAAGATATAACGAAGAAAATGAACTCATCAATTCTGGATCTGTAAAGAACAGTCTTGGTGCCTGCCCATCCATCATAAATTCATAGTTAGGACGTAACTCGTTGGCTTTACCTAAATTGGTGTATGGGAAATTACATGTATGCTCACCAGAAGACTTCAATCCGTCTTGACACCCCCATGCTACTGTGAAAAGTGCAGCCTTGTCCTCTTTAGAGTGGCCCGAAACATCATTTTTATCATCAACAATAGCATCAAGCAATGTAACCCAATTATTGTGGCTTGTCGCTTTGTTACCCCACACAGTACGCCCGTGTTGAGAGCTGCAAAGCATTCTATACGCCATTGAAAATGAATATACACCATTCGAAGCTATATCTACTTCATATTTATCATTAATTTTGAATATTTTTAGATTACTCTCACCAGCCAAACTTCTGAATATTTCATCAACATATCTAACTATTCTTGTCCCCTCTTCAGAATCATAATCATACAACCCATTATTTCGATGAATACGAATCTTCCCTACGCAACGCAAAAGATGGCCCCCCCATTTATGTCCAACAACTGAAATATCGGGTAATGAATCGTTTAGATGATACCAAAACCAATGAGCGAAACCATGAGGGCTTGAATTATCACAATTTACACAGGATGTGTGATTAACTGTTCTCCTTGCTGTATTACAACACAAAAATGATATTGTGATATCTGAGGCTCCTGCCCTAGATAACGAATCAAGGAACAAGGAAGCGTCATTTCCTCTTCTTCCAAACATGCTATGCATAGAATTTTTGTTCCAGCGATTTGAATCAGATTTTGGAAAGAGATCCCACTCTCTCTTTTCAATATACGTGGGATACTTTCCTAGTTGAACTTCTGTGCTTTCACCAATGTGAGTAAGAGTGGAGTACCCACAGTCCCAAGAACCACCACGAACCCCCATGATTACACCACCTCGTTCCCCGTGGCCATGGACTGCAATGTCGCCAACTCTTATGCCTAAAGCATACAACCGCTTGAGAAGACGTGGTAATTCAAGCCAACAATGTAACGGATTGGATATCCCAAGTACAAGACAATTTCCAACAGAAGATATTGAGTTTTGAGTCCTAGCTGTTTTGACAGCAGTGGAAATAAATGTAGATCCTTGAGAATCACTATAACCAGTAGTATTGACAGATATGCTAACACCGTTTGGAAATAACGAGTCAAGTTGGCCAACACCACATATTCCTTGGATGACGTCGTCAATCACCCCTTCTGTGCCAGTCACATTAATTTTATTCAAGGGGACGAATCCGGCAAATGAATGATTTTTTGAATGACGGATACAAACAAATGTTTTCTTTTGAGTACCTACTTCGGTTTCGTAAGAAATCGGTGTACCACTTACATTTGACAAAACTTGAATTGAATCATCATCCTTGAATTTTGAAACCCAACTACCCCACGTCCAACATGCACGATTTGCTACTGATACTTGATAAGTTTCAACGGTTGAAGTCATAACAGCATCCGTCCAGTAACTATCACTGGTTAAATCAACATGATCAAATACACCAATAGCTAAAGATTCAAGCCCTGCTTTTAGATTAACAACATCAACCTCTTTTACAAGACCTGTTATGTCTGTTGCCCCATATCTAACCCTTACTTTCAACCAGTCAATAGATGTCGTAGATGTCGCCCCTTCATATGCTCCAATCACTTGACCTGAGTCTATTATGACACCATTATCATATGTTCCAAGATCTTCTTCAAAGTGGTGAGATAACAATTCTATCTCAGTATCTTTTTTAATTGTGACCTTGCTAGTTCCCGAGTATTTCTGTTTAACGACTGTTTTTCTATTGGTCCCAGAATTTATTGATTCCGAGGAAAACTCTCGAACATTCGCACCTTCCTTAACCTTCCAACGATCTGGAACAACACCCCGAATTATATAATTTGATGAAACCTTTTCTTTTGTAGGATTGGTGGTGCCACTAGGCTTAACTTTTCTAGCATAGCCTATTTGGGTAACTGAGCAATCAGCCGCTGAACGAGTTGGTAAGGACAATTGTCCAGTTTGCTTGTCGAATTGTATGCCTTCATGTCCTTGATTGCCTGTTAAAGAATGACTCAATTCGTATTCTTGCCCTGTAGCTAGTGGATGGGTATTACGCAAATCATTACTTTGCCATGCTGCATTGCGAACTGATGCAATATCATAGATTCTAGAACCAGGGTCTACCCAATTATCTGGTCTTTCAAATGAAGATAATTTGAATACCGGGGCCATTCCTTCTAGGAGTTTAACATCTCCTTCTTTAATCCAGCAATAAGCGCTTCCGGGTGTTTTGCAATAATAGTATTTCTGATTTGTGGCGCCATCCATTTGAGTTACTGACCAGTCTCTCAAAACAGGGTGGATTGCCAACCTTAACAAAGACATCGTCTGAATACAATAACCTGTTTCAACAATCCTGTTACTTGAAGAATTTCTAATATGAATAACAGTTGTATCTATTGCAAGTGCCATATCTACCAAAGGAACCGCACGATCTGAATCTAAAAGATATGCAGCCTCCTCCAATCGACGATTGCTTGAACATCGATCCTTCGCACTCAACTTTTGGACTTGATTGGCGATATCCCACTTCTTGAGATTAGTTGATGCTTGCAGAAATAAATCTGAATTTTTTCTTCTAATATCATTTCTTTCCTGTTTCTTATTTAAGAGCCCCAAAAATGTACTCTTGAATAAATTTCTCTCCTTTGACCAAATAAACCAGTAGAATGCTACTGTGATTTCCTCGTTAGAACAATTCAATGATGGTTTGCTACCACTTGAACTTGCATTCCAATCATCTATAAAACGATCAAATTTATGAAGCCAGCGAAGATAAGAAAAATTTTCTCCCCCTATCTTTTTATTAATTGTGAAAGCATTATCGTCCGCAGAATTATCATCTGTTGCGAAACCCTCTCTTAACATTCTTTTCTTCAACCAAGAAGATTCGATCTTATTGAGAAGGGATTGATAAGAAGCATCAGCAACCGTCCAACTTGGATGCCAAGGTGAATTCAACCAAAGTGATGCTCTGTCGGGCCAAGAATCGACAAAGTTGTCAAATTCATCTGTCATGGTGCTGCCCCCGGATTACCTGTCTGCATCCCAGCCTCAAGAAGGATTTGTGATAGTTGTTCAATTATGTCTGGAGTGAGATTTTTCTCACCCTCTGCATTCGCAACAATTTCGGAGAAGGAACTTGGATTGAATGTTGGTGGATTCGAGGGGTCAATGGAACCTATCAAGCGCAATAGTTGCATGACTTGAAGCACGGCCTCTCCTGTGGATGTTGAACGAAGACTATCACTGCCATGGGGTGTGGAAACCGTAAGAGCCCCCATTATCTTAGTGTCACGATTGGACACGACTCCGTTAGACCCAGTATCCGGCCCGCCTTCTGAGTAATATCGGACTGCTAGACCTCCTACTGAATGACCAATGAGAAAGACCTTACTACCGCTTGATGATGTGAGGTGGTCAACCATTACAGAAACCTGATTCTCAAGATGGTCACTATAAGTGCCACTAGTAGGAATAGCCAAGGTGGGAACAAGAAGGTGGAATCTAGCGGTAGCATCGTGCCCCGATAAATCTGTGATTTCGATTTGAGCGGGTGTAAGCACACCAGCGGCTGATAGATCTGTAACCTCTAGATTAGATGGCCCTGAATGAACGGTAACAAATCCTGTGACCATATCATCCCAAGCACTCGTTGACATCCATGAAGGAGAAACAAACAAAACCTTCCAAGGAGTAGAACCCGCTACCGTGTTTAGGAAAGCCACTGCTTCGGAAATTATACTACTCGTTCGCAATACATTTAGGTGGTGGGCTTCGTGAGTTGATGTTTGAGTTGTAGACCCCCAATCCTGCTGTGATGCAATACCAATCAGGCCATCTGATGCGCGCATAAAAGCCTCGAATCCAATGAGTGAACTAGTTATTTGAGGAGGTAGCATATTTCCAATTGCATGAGCGGCCTTAGGGTCTAAACTAGCCAATTGAGAGAGCATCTGTGTGAGGGCGGGAGCCCAGTCCGTAGGTAAAGAAGGTGAGTCAACTGCTAAGACAGACTCTAGGATATCCATTACCTCGGCGCCGAGATGATTGAATACTTCCGGTATTCCATCAACTCGTGGAAGACCGTCTGGGTCAAGCCAAAAGAGAAGTTCTACCTTAGGTAGGCCTTCCTTCTGCAACCCAACTGCCCATGGATCATCATATATCCCTGTTCCTGTAATTGTGAGAGGGATTGATGGTAATTTTATATTGAAACCAGAGAAACCTCCAATAAAACTACCCCAATCAAAGAAACTCCAATCTAAACCAGCCCAATCTAGGCCGCTCCAATCCATACTACCCCAATTTAGGCTGCTCCAATTGAAACCGGTCCAATTTGAATTACCTGGATTTAGGCTACCCCAATCTAAACTGCCCCAATTAAGACCACCCCAATTCAAGCTACCCCAATCCAATTTATTCCAGTTCAAACTACCCCAATTCAAGTTGCTCCAGTTCAAACCATCCCAATTTAGATTACTCCAATCTAAACAACTCCAATCTAAATTATTCCAATCTACTCCTGTGAGGTCTAAACTACCCCAATCCAAGTCACCCCAATTCAAGTTACCCCAATTAAAATCGCCCCAATTGAGATTCGGCCAAGTGAGACCACCCCAATCAAAACCACCCCAATCAAAACCACTCCATCCAGAGCCACTCCTGCTTGATCCACCCCAACCAAAATCAGGCAAACGAAGATCTGGTAATTTACCTGAAAGAAGGCCCCACAACCAACGAAGAGCGGGTAATGCAAACGGTTCACCGCTAACTGAACATCCATTGAATAGATCTAGGAAAAACTGTTTAATGGAAGGCCATGGATTATTGATATCAAACGAAGTCCAATCAATTTCTGGCCAATCTAAAGGAAGACTGAAGGGGCCCATTCCGAAAGAATTGGAATTCAAACCAAGAGATATACGCCAAGCGTCGGGTAAATCAGGAAGGTTAAATGTTGGCATCTCAAAACCATTACCTCGCAACAAGGGGCCTAGATCAAACATACCAAAATGTGGGTCTATTTTGAAGAAACCTGCTAAAAACAAACCTAAACGCCCACAACGTAGAGAAAGAAACTTCCCAATCAAAGATCTGATCTCGGGTAATGTTAGGAACGCTGCTAAATCCCATGAGCCGCCGCCACTAAGATCTGGAAGAGATGGGAAAAGAATACGTAGGATTATGTTAAAATCAAAACCATCAAGAGAGCGCAAGTTCATGTCGGGTATTGTCCAACCCGAGAACGAACCAAGAGAAAGAGAAGGAAGAGATATAGAGACACCAGGAATAGTAATTGGCCATGATATGCTGCCCCAATTGAATCTCTCAGTCCCATCAAAATTCCACCATCCACGATCTGAACCATGGAATCGGATAAATGATAGATCGGGGAAGTGTAAATCAATACCATCCCACGACAAGCCATCAATACCAGATAGATCAAAGCCCGCGGATAGTGATGAGAAAAATCCTGAAAGATCTGGGAAGGCCCCTCCGAAATTAAAATCTTTGACATCACAGTAATACCCAAATTGAGACGGTGTTGTTGGGGTCGGGGCGATCCATTCAACACCTGCGGAAATTGACTGGAGAGTCATCTCCATTGAGGCCAAACTTAGAATCTCAATTGATGGACGACTGACCCCAATCATCGGTGACTGGATAGTTACATCTAGCCGAGCACCTTCAAGCCATACCACATCGGATGAGACTGAATCTTGAACAACGGGGTTAGGTAGCACTATTGAGAACAAATCTACAATAAGGCCCGCATCAAAAACAAGACTTTTTCCTAGTGAAACATCAGAGAAACCAATGACTGGATGAATACTCAAGTGGCCATGATCCGAGCCAGACTTCTTGAAATCTACTTCCAACTCAACCTTGGGTATGGTATCCGATGGAGTAATCTCCACTGTATAGGTGTCTGTATCGGAATCTGGATTGGTGACTAAGACATCACAAGGACCATCGGTACGAATTGGAATCGGTAAATCTCCTCTTATCTCCGATGCGAAAGAGTGTACGATATCCATGATAGCCTCTATCATAAGTGACCAAGGTCTAACTCCAACTAGATCTCCTGATGCATTAGGTAAAGAAGGGGTCTCAAGGAGGTTGCGGTGATAACGGCCTATAGTAGACATAGGATCTTGAATTAAATCAAGGAATCCTATAGTTGAATTTGAACCACCTATTCTCAAATCAGTTGAACCTTCCCACATAGTACTTCTAACATCATGAGATGTCCCGTTATTTCTCGGACAAACAAGACCCAAGAGGGCGCCTATCCTCTGCATATATGGGTCATTAACGAGTAAGTCAGATATTGCATCTCTGAATGGATCCCCTAGTGTGTTAAGTAATTCATCAAGTAAACCGCCTGAAAGTAAGTCAATGTCGCGAGAAGGGGCGGCTCCTATGACTACATCTACTAGGCAAATATCAGGAGCCAATGTACGATTCGGACCAAGAGACAATCCGGCCCTGAAACTACCTACGTGGCCATCGAAATTACCTATTGCACTATTCAATGCAGGTGAGAAATTTCCTGAACCTGCGGTCCACTCAAATAATCTACCATCCGCGGCTCCCACCTCCAATCCAAGGAAACCAGAACTAAGAGTTCGGACGCTACCTGATCCAATCAGAGGAAAAGAGACAACATCCAACTCAAGTCCTAAGGCGATGTGGTTTTGATCCAGTGGAGTTGCGCCCGTTGATGGATTGAAACCCATGGTGAAGTTCGCATCCAGCCCCAAATCAACCCAAAAGGACCCATCGGAACCATTCGTAGTCCAAAGACGAATTCCAATTTCTCCATTCCCTGAAGCAAACGTGAATGGGACTCTCCACGGAGATGCTTCTGTCCCATCCCCTGGTAAATAACTGGAACCGGGATCAGCCCCAGTGAATAGAGCTACGAAATGGCGTATCCATGATTCAAAGTCAGTGCTATTTGTGAGAATTCCAAGAGCCCAGTCCTTGATTCCATTTACTAAGTCAGACGCCCCATCCATATTCATCAAAAGATCAATAATTCCGATCTCGGGGACACTAGGAGCCTTGGATGAATCAAGTCCAAGAATAGGAAGCAAATGCTCAGATAAACTGCCACTAGAAACTGAAGAGAGAAGAATATCAAGAAGTTGACTGTAATCAGGATTGAAACCCTGTCCTGCTTGCATTAGGCTTAGGTCAAGATCTTGTGGAGCGGCTGATGCAGAACCCACGAAATTATCTAGATTTAGTTCCAAATCAACGCCAGCATCGCGCCCTATCGCTAAACGGAGGATAATTGCATCACAATGTACTCCTGCCGAATCCCCGAGTACTACTGGCACCCCCGACCCAAATGTGGAAGGATCTGGTCGTAGTTGAGCTTGGATGGAGAGGCTGGAACGGTTCTCCTCACCCACTTCTGCATCTTGAATCATTAAGATTTTTTTTGTCACTGAACCATCAGCAAATGACTCCAACCGCAGCAAAGGAAAAGATAAATCAACATTCAGGAGTGAAGAACCACCAACACTTATATCTGAAACTTTACCGAATATACCTATAAACATAATTTGACAATTTGTCCCATCTTCAAGAAATTCTGATTTCTGTTCACGATGAAGAGTAATACCAAATTGGACATTTTTTCCGGTGTGGGTGAAATCAACCAGTGGATACCATGTCTCCTCAATGGAATCTGTGCTAGAATCCACAGTAACATGCCCATCGCCATCACGATACATGGCAAAAGGTGTTGGAATCAAATCTGGATCTAACAAATCAAGCACTGTAAGGAGGGATGATGTCCTTTGGTAACTGGCAATGAACCCTAGTGCTTTCTCTAAGTCCCAGCCCTCAAGATCAAGGTCGTCACCATCACCACCTATCATCCCCAACGCTTCAAGAATTGGAACTATGGGTTCAGCTATATCTTCGGCGAAATCCATGACGCTGACACTCACATCTGCCATCAGATACCACCCCCTACCTTAGCCCCAACATGCATTGGTGATTTGGAATTTGAAAACTTGATTGTACCCGGGCCTGCACCTATGCCCATGAGATTTGACTCATACTCATTAACAAGAATTTCACCTTGTTCAAGCATAGCAGACCAAACCACATCCTGGAATGGCCTTCCCCAACGTCCAACCAATACCTTAGGACCTGCTGGGGCTTGTTCTCGTACCCCATTCAAATTACTCAAATCATCTGATTTGCCCAAGAAAAACGAGGCAACGATTGCAGAACGTGGGCATTGATCGCATGACATCTCAATAGAAGCAGTCAAACTTCCATCACCAATTTCAACAGACAAAGAAGAGGTGTGTACTACCACCTCAGAACCGTCCTCTGACCAAACGACATCAGTGGAATCTTTGGAAATTAAGTTTCGGATATGTGCTGTGATGCTAGATGCATCAACAGAAATTATGTCATCCTCGATAGTGTGTGCCAAGTCGCTTTCTTCTTCAATTAATTCATCCAACAATGTTGTTTCCAATGCAGGTGGTGGTGGCGGTGGTGGCGGGGCAATTTCTGGCTTGATTGCTGGGACGTCAAAGACTTCTATCTTCTTCTTCTTGAGTAATTCAATTGCCTCATTGTAATCAGCTGGACTTAGATAACCAACGAACTTCTTCTCTGCATTCAACACAAGTACAGCATCGGGGTCTTTCTCTCCAATAATTTTGACCGCTTCTTCAAGAGGTGTGTCACTGCGGATACGCAAAAGATCTGTGAGCATATGTTTGCTGACCAATGTCTTGTCTGGATTTATTCCCGTGGCACACACCTTCAGGAATTCTGGTTCAGTTAATACTCCAGCAATACCCTTACCTTTCTTGGCCCTTACTAAGACTACCTTCACATGAACAGGAGTTAGTATTCTTGATGCGTCGGAAAAAACTGCATCATTGCGGATAAACGCAAACTCATCACCCAAATCAAGTGAGTGAGAAACATCTTGAGGAGTATCTTGGGCAGCAGCAATAACTTTCTCAGCCGCTTTACCCATCCGCCCTTTGGTTCCAGAAGTTAATTTTAGTTGACGGAAATCCTCTGGACTTAGATAACCCACAAATTTGTTCTCACCTGAAAGAATCAAAACTGCATCGGGGTCCTTCTCTTGAATCGCCTCAACAGCATGGTCTAGGGGGGTATTGTCTCTTAGCCTCAACAAATCTGTCTGCATTTGGTTACGTGCAAGAGTTGAAACTGGATTAATTCCAGTAGCACAAACCTTGAGAAAATGGGTTTGAGAAATAACACCCGCCACCCCTTTGTTTTTTTTCCCTCGAACTAGAATTACCTTGACCGAGGTTTGGCCAAGAGAACGACCAACATCAGCGAAATTAGCATCATTACGAACAAAAGCAAACTCATCTCTGAGTTCAAGTAATGAAACCGTCGGACCTGACACCCTAAATCCCCCTTTGGGAACACTCCCGCGCGATGATAACTGTTGCCCTGCTCAAATGATGAGGGATTACTTATCGTCACAAATTTGTAACTTTGTTCGGCATGAATTTATCGCTGGGTTTGAATTTAATTCAATAAAATATCATTTACTAATTATACTCAATTGTCAAACTTACTGACCCATTAGACCTACACTTGATTTATCGTTGAAATTCTTGACCTGTTTTTATTTATCAGTGCCTACAAAAAGAAACTTTGGCAACATAGGATAACACTATATCCACTCGCTCTAATCGGTTTGTTAGTGAACCGTTGGTCACTTCAAGAATGAGGTTGAAAGTATGGCGATAGGTGAACCACTCATCAAAGAAGTTGGACACCATGACCAATATCAAGTTGTAGACCCTGATCTTTCGATGCCAAAAGTTGCAGCAAAATTTGCTGAACGACCTGATGATGTTTTGCTTG
>Ga0209992_10001342_pt1 | contig 26425 bp, 29 predicted proteins | sample 2SBtaG_2_FD_182564 | JGI IMG/M metagenome (GOLD analysis project Ga0209992, IMG submission 182564) | Deep subsurface microbial communities from Kolumbo volcano to uncover new lineages of life (NeLLi) - 2SBTROV12_ACTIVE470 metaG (SPAdes)... | ecosystem: Environmental > Aquatic > Marine >... | reverse complement strand
AGTTCTTCTTCAATTTTGATATTTTCAACTTTCATGTGATGACGAGCAAATTCTTTAATCATGTTAATTGCTCTAACTGCTCTGTGTTGTGATTGTGATAGTTTTACTTTTCCAAGAGGAATTGTATATACTCGTTCTAATTCTTGAGACATCTATCCTACCTCCACATCAGTTGATCTCCAAGCCCTACGTTTTGGATTTGTTCTAACACCTCTTTTTGTTTTGAGGATAATCCAAGCTGGTACTGCTGTTGCCTGCTTTGTTTTTTTCAACAGACGAATCTTTCGTGGTGAGGACTTGCGTGCAGCCATAGAATTTCAGGCACGAAGAGCTCTTTTTAAATGAATCTCAGAATTTGAGCAGACTTTGAATCTGTTTTAGGATTCTAGCAGAAGCACCCCAAACAATTTGGGAATTATACTCAAAAGTATACATTTCTTGTATGAGATTATGATCAGGATCAGGATCTCGTGCCATAGTTTTTAGAAATGATTCTAGTGGAATATGAAAAATTTTTTCAACCTCAGCGTTTGCCTCAAGTTTTGGAATCTCATTTATTACTGAAACAAAAGGAAAAATCAGAAAACCAGAATTCAAAGTTACTACTGGTTCTAATTGTCCAACCACTTGATCTCGTGTAATGCTTAATCCAATTTCTTCACTAGTTTCTCGCAAAGCAGTTTCCAAAAGATCAGAATCATCAACATCTAACTTTCCACCAGGAAATGAAATCTCACCTGCATGAAATTTCATGTGTTTTGGTTTTTCAGTCATTACAACAGTTGGAGAATTTCCATAAATTACCACAAGAACTGATGCAAGTCGATATTTCCCATCATCAGTAACTTTAAGATTTAGGGGTAAAGAAAGTGTAGATTTTAAATCATTTAATTCCATATTATGATGTTTTTTCTAATCCATATGGGTTTTTTGTATTCAAAGGTTTTAACCAAGGTTTGTAAAAATAAAATTCATGACAGTTAGGTACGAAGCTAATCCTCCAAAAATTTTACCTGATGTAGATACTGATGAATCAATTGCAAAATTTCTAGACAGAATTAAAAGAATTTCTAAAAAATGTGATGCAATACATTTGACAGAAAATGTTTTAGGATTTCAAAGAGTTTCTCCAATCACAGTTGGAAAAATTATCAAAAAAGAGATTCCCAATTTACCAATTACAGTTAGTCTAAGAGTTAGAGACAAGAGTGAAAAAGAGATTTCAGAATTTGTAGACAATTGTATTACAATTGGTTTTTCAGGCGTACTAATTCTGATGGGCGACCCATCACAAACAGGGAAACAAGATTCAGGACAAATTCCAAGTGTAACAGTCAAGAGACTAAGAGAGCAAGGAGTTGATTCAAAAATTGATTTGTTTTTATCAATGTCAAACAAACCAAACTGGTCAAAAATTGGAAAGAAATTAGATGCAAATCCCAAAGGATTCATGACTCAGGTAGTACAAAATATTGATCAAGTAAAAAATTTGTCAGAAAATCTCAAAGAGTATTTAGTAATTCCAATCATTTTATTTCCGTCTCAAAAAAATGAAAAATCAGCAAAATTCCTAAACATGGATTTGGCAGAATACAGTCAAAATTTTGATGAATTTGTAAAAAGCGTTCACAAAATTACAGGAGACATATTACTTACATCACCTAATGATTTTACTGGCTTGAATGAATTCTTAGAAAAACCAATCAACTAAAGTACAAAATATTTTGCATCTGGGTGATGTACAACAATAGCTGCAGTAGATTGCTCAGGAATTATTTGTCCTGATTCAGTCAAGGTCATTCCAGATTTTTCAGGTTGGAGTAATTTCCATACTAGATGATGCTGAGACACATCAGGACAGCTAGGAAATCCCCAACTATAACGTAATCCACCCTTATCTAAATTCAGTTCAGATTTTATTTTTTGATTTATCCATTCAGCCAAAGCCTCTGCTACTTCAACTGCTAATCCATGCAAATAGTAAGCATCAGTATACTTGTCCTCTTTGTTCCATTGTTCAATGACATCAGCCACTTTATTTCCAACAGTTACTGATTGAAATGCCACTACATCATCATCTCCAAAATAGTCAGTTAAACACAAGTGATCTGGTTTTGTGGAGCGTGGAAATTCTAATTCGACATCATTACCATTAGAATTCTCTACAAGTAATTTTCTATCTTTATTATGGCATTTGAAATATCCATAAACTACTTCAGGCTCAAAGAGTTTTTCTCGAATAATTCTAATCTTCCACTCAGATAGTAATTGTTCATGTTCTGCTTCTGATTCAGAACCTGCTTTTCCTCTCAGACCCCAAGATAATTTGAAAAGGGATTTTTTATCAATCATGGTCCAAACTTCGGCCATATTGATTTGATCTAATTTTAATCGAATTGGTTCTCCAATTTTTTCAGGGATTGGAATTTGAATTGGTTTGACTTCACTACGTGGTAAAGTATCAGGATCAACAGGTGTAGTAGATTTTTCTTTCCAGTTTTCTATTTTCTCTTTCCAATCAGCTAAGAGTTTTGGCTTTTCATTTGAAATTAACATATCCATTGTTTTTAGACCTTCAAACATGGTATTACAATAAAATACACCTGATTCGTATATTCCATCTTCTTTTGCAATTCTATTAATGTAATTACTGTTAATTGCAGCACCACCACAAAGAATGGGAATAGTCATATTGTTTTTTCTTGCATGCTCTACAAAGAATTTCATTTGTTTTGAAGTAGATACCAATAATGCAGATAGTCCTATAGCATCAGGTTTTGTTTCATCAATTTTTTCAAGAAATTTTTGCAATGGAACTTGTTTTCCTAAATCATGTACTGTGTACCCATTATTTTGAAAAATTGTTTTAACAAGATTTTTTCCAATGTCATGCACATCACCATATACAGTTCCTAAAACAAGAATACCTTTGCTAGTTCCTTCTTCTTTGACTAAATATTTCTCCAATTCCCCAACTGCAGCCTTCATACATTCTGCAGATTTTAAAACAAAAGGTAAAATCAATTCACCGGCACCAAATTTGTCACCTACCTCTTTCATTGCTGGAAGTAAATCTTCATTGAGAGTTTTGATAGCACCATCATGGGTGACTTCTTTTGGAACATCAAGTGATAGTGTTCCTTTATTTTCTTTAATGATTTCATTTTTTCCAAGTTTTTCTGCAATGGCTGAAACAACATCATTTTGGATTCCATCTTTAAGTCGATTTACAATTCTAAAATTTGCTCGTTTTCCAGCAGGCCAAGAAGGATCAACATCTACTTTCTTTGAGATGGTACCACTTTGAGGCCCAGCATTCTCAAAATAGGCAATTAAATCAGACAGAGCATTAGAATGGGTGTTAAAAATTAGATCCTCTGCAAGTTTTTTCTCTTTTTCATCAATTTCTCCATATGGAATAATCTCTTTTGCATTAACTATTGCAGTATCAAGACCAGTTTTTACAGCATGATACAAAAATACAGAATTTAGAATTTTTCTAGCATAAGGTGCTAAACCAAAACTAATGTTACTTAGTCCCAAAGTTGTAAATGAGTTTGGAAATTTTTCTTTAACTAGCATAATTCCCTCCAGAGTATTTTTTCCTGCATCAAGGAATTCATCTTCTCCTGTTGCCAAAGTAAATGTAAGTACATCAAAAATAAATTGTTCAATTTTTAATCCATATTTTTTTCCTGTTTCGTATAGCAATTGAGCAGTATCAACTTTTTGTTGAGGCGTTTTTGCCATACCGTCAGGACCAATACACAAAGCAATTGCAGGTAATCCATACTTTGACATTATAGGAGCTAGTTTTTCAAATCGACTTCCATCACCTTCAAGATTAATTGAATTAATTATTGGTCGTCCAGGAATTTGAATTACAGATGATTCAATAACTTCAGGATCAGTAGAATCAATTACAAGTGGGGCATCAATTTCTAAACTTAATCGTTTTACTAAATTTAACATAAACTCTTTTTCATCTGCTCTCTCAGTTGTTGCAACACAAACATCAAGACAATGTGCACCATCTTCAACTTGAATTCTACCCAAATCAACTAGACCATCATAATCATCACCAAGAACTAGTTTCTTGGCTTTACGAGAACCTTGGGTGTTGATTCTCTCTCCAATGATTAGAGGTGCTGGAATTTGTTTTAGATCAACTGCCTTTAATGCTGAACTTACTCTAGGAACTGTCAATATTACAAAATCACATCTGTTTTTCTAAATACTTAACCCTCGATAGAGTTGGCTTTTTCGTCAATTACTTTCCTCAATGCTTTGATGTGTTCAGGATTTGTTCCACAACAACCACCAATAATTCGAACTTTTTTGTATTCATTAAGAAAATCACCTAATGCATCACCCATTTTTTCAGGAGTCATCTTGTAAACAGCTTGTCCTCCATCATTTTCAGGCATACCTGCATTTGGAACTACTAACACATTATGCTCATTTTGCTCATCTAGCCATCTAACACTTGGAGTCATCTCAACTGGACCAGTTGAACAATTCAATCCAAAAACATCAATTCCCATATCAGATACGGTGGTGTATGCAGCTTGAATATTTGTTCCAAGTAACATCTTACCATATTGATCCAAAGTGGTATTTGCAATAATTGGTACTTTATTTCCAGTTTTTTTGATAGCATTATGACACGCTTCAATTACTAATTTCACTTCTAGAATATCTTGACTTGTTTCAATAAGTAATGCATCAACTCCTCCAAGAATCAACCCTTCAGCTTGTAACTCAAATGCTTCTCTGATTTCATCAAGAGGTTTTTGACCTAAATCAGGATCATTTGAACTTGGGAGATATCCAGTTGGACCCATTGAACCAATTACATATCTTGGTTTGTCAGAATATTCATCACATACTTCAGATGCAAGTGTTGCAATTTTTTTGTTAAAGTCAATAGTTTGATCACCAAAACCATATTCATCAAGTTTAATTTTATTTGAACCAAAAGAATTTGTTTCAATACAATCAGATCCTGCATCTAAATAATTTCTATGGATTTGTTTTATCCATTCTGGATGTGTTAAAACTAGACCATCATTGAATCCATCTTGATTATTTGGAAAGTCTTCGGGTTTAGGGTCATGTCTTTGAATTTCAGTACCCATTGCACCATCAAATAACAAAATTCTATTATTCATTGCATTAAGAAATGGTTCTTTTTTTGTCAATTTAATTTCAAAATGTTCTGGGACAGTTTAACTCTTTTCAGAAAAACCCACAATGTAAGATAGTATAGATACGTATATTGAAATTAGGTCAAAGACAATTTTGTGTACATTTATGCAAAAGACTCAAGTCAACAATCTAGTTCGTAGTGCAACATTTTTCCAACATGCAGGGATTTCAATAGTCTTTGTTTTCATGCCTATAATTGCTAAAGGAGTCACTGATTCAATCTTTGAGATAGGATTACTAGTTGCATCATTTAGTTTTGCTCAAATTTTATCTGAAATCTATTTTGGACGACATTCAGACAAAAAGGGAACTAGGCTCAAATTCATCAGAATTGGCTTTATTGGATGTGCTGTAGCCTTTGGATTGCATTATTTTGCCACAGATCTTTCCATGTTTTTTCTTGTAAGAATTGCGGCAGGTGTTGCTAGTGGAATAATGATTCCTGCAATGATTGCATATACCTATGAGGCAAACATTGACAAAAAAAGAGCTGCAACTGTAATATCATTTCATGCATTAGGATGGCTTGCAGGAATTGTAGCTGCAGGAGTAACAAATGATCTAAAATTAATTTTCCTAATTAGTGCTGCATCATTTATTATTGGATTACTATTCACAATCAAACTCCCAAATCCAGTTCAAGAAAAAGAGCTAAAACCAGGGACTACAAAAAATGTAATTTCAAAAAATAAATTTCTGTTTTTATCATTACTGCTAAGACATATTGGTGCAGCAGCTGTTTGGGTAATTCTTCCAATAATGATTATGGAGAGATGGGGAGGCGATTTGTATCACATCTCAATTGTGTATACTGCAAACACATTGACTGCATTTATCCTGATGAATGTAATGGCAAGTAAAATTCATCTATCAAATGTAACTAAATTTAAAATTGGAATTGGATTTACGACATTTGTTTTTGTAGGATTAGCTTTTGTAACTGAGTGGTGGATGGCTATGCCGTTTATGTCACTAGTTGGCGCAACTTGGGCATTTTTATTCATTGGAGGTAACTTTCATCTAATGGAGAACAATCCTCGTTCAACATCAACTGGAATATTTAGCTCAACTCTATCTATTGCAACAGTGATTGGTCCAGTGGTTGGAGGTGCAATTGCATTTTTGTTTGATTATACTGCAGTATTATATTTTGCAGTAGCAATTATTGTATGTGCATTTGTAGTATCTTTAAAAATCAAAAAATAATGAAATAGGTATGGAAGAAGGACAAATTATTGTTCCATTATTGATAGTTCTTGCTGTAGGAATTTTTGTAGGTTCTAGAATTTGGATGATGTTTAGAAAATAGAAATTCTCTAAACAGATTTCATTGTTAATAGATGACAATGAGATTTATGATGGATTGTGTTAATGATATCATCAAAAAGAGTTATTTCTTCAAGAGATAGTTTTGGATAGTCTACAATTAACAAATCAGTTTTATTTTCTTTAACATAATCAATTACCCAATGAGAAATATTATCAGTTAATGCAAATTTTGTCTTGATAAGAACTCCTGCTTTTTGAGCAATTTCCTTCCAATTTTTTAATTCTACTTTGAGTTTAGTAATCTGACTCTGAGTTGTTTTTTTATCAGATTTTGTCTCAAAAAAGTAAAACTTTGGCGGGATTTTATACACACACTCTATTACAGTTAGTTCTGAATCAAATTTTTTAGCCATTTCAAGACCAAGTTCAAAGGACTTTTTTGTATGGGTAGGAGTAATAATTGCAACAACTATTTTTCTAAATGTCATTTGATTTAGTTGTAAAATTTTTGTAATATTATTATTTTGTTTTAAAATCAACAGAATGAAAATAGATTATCTCAATCCCCAGCGAGACATTACTTTGTCTTCTAATCTTTTGAAAACAACACCATCAACTGCCAAACCAATTCCCATGATAACTAGCATTATTGCAATAACTTGAGAGACATCATTTAGAGAACGTCCAGCATTAAGCAAAAAGCCCAATCCTAGGAACGAAAATAGGATTTCTGCACCAATAACTCCTCTCCATGCAAATGCCCAGCCTTGCTTGAATCCTGAAATCATGTATGGAAATGCTGCAGGAATCAATACTGCAGTGATTAGTTGACTACCCTTTGCCCCCATATTTCTTGCAGCCTCTATAAAGTGAGGATCGATATTTTTGACGCCAGTGTAGGTGTTAATAGTTACAGCAAAGATTGCTCCAATTGCCGTAACAAAAATAATTCCACCATCAGTTAATCCAAACCAAAGAATTGCAAGTGGAACCCATGCAATAGATGGAATAGATTGCAATCCCAATACAAGTGAGCCAACTGTTTGATTAATAATTTCAATTCTTGCCATAAAGATTCCTAAAACAATACCACCAGCAATTGCAATTGCCAATCCAATTGCTAATCTCCACATACTAGTAACAATCCCATAAAACAAACTACCATCAGCTGCAGTGTATGCTAGATCTTCTGCTACCTCATATGGAGATGGAAAAATATTTTCAGGCCAAACTCCAGACATTGCTACAATTTGCCAAACAACAATTATTCCAATATAAAATGCAATTCTATGAGGTGTGAAATTTTTTGCCATGATATCTACTCCTTACTTTTTTTTACCTCTGGTCGAAGTTCAGTTAAGAGATCTTGTTGGAATTTTAACAATGATTCATCTTCAGAAACACGGGGTCTTGGAAAATTATTGTTAATCTCTTTTTTAATTATTGATGGACGATTACTAAAAACTGCAACCTTGGTTCCAAGTACTGCAGCTTCTGCAACACTATGAGTTACAAATAGAATTGTCTTTTTTGTTTTTTCCCAAATTAATTGCATCTCAACTAGAAGCAAATCTCGAGTCTGTGCATCAAGGGCAGCAAAAGGTTCATCCATTAGTAACACATCAGGATCCATTACCAATGCACGAGCAATAGCTACACGTTGCTTCATTCCAGTTGAAAGCTGGTAAGTGTATGAATCAGTAAATTTTGTTAATTGCATCATGTCAAGATATCTATGTGATATCTTTGCACGTTCTTCTTTTGGAATTCCTGCCATCTTTAATCCAAATTCTACATTATCTTGAACTTTGAGCCATGGAAATAATGCACCTTCTTGAAAAACCATAATTCTTTCAGGTCCAGTTTCATCTACTGGATGACCATCAAACAAGATTTGTCCATCATCGGGCTTTTCTAGGCCTGCTACTATGCGTAAAAAGGTAGATTTTCCACATCCAGAGGGACCTATCAAACATACAAAGTCACCTGCTTCAATTTTGAGGTCTATTCCACCTAATGCTTTGAGTTTATGAGAATCATGACTGAAATACTTTACAATATTTTTTGCCTCTAGTTTTGCCATCAGGTACTAGTCTCCTCTAAAGAATTTGTATCAAAGCTGTAAAAAATTCCAGACAAATCATATCCATTTCTTCCAAGATATCCCAAAGCATCAGATTTTTCTGCAAATGAGAAAATAGAATTTGGTTTAGGATCTGCAGTAATTACAATATTAGATAATGCAACATCTACAACATCATCAGATAATGATTGCCCAAGATACGAATCTAGAAAATTATTAAAAACAATTCTAGTGTCTTTTGGATTTGTTTGAATCCATGATTGAGTGTCATGATGTGCACGAATAAAATTAGCCCAGATTGCACTATTGTTATCAACATAATCAACATTACCAATTAACAATACAGATGCAAATTCATTTTCAGGCCACAAGTCTTCTTCATGAAACAGTCGCTTCCCATTTAACTCAGATTCTAAAATTGTTGCCCAAGGTTCTGCAACCCATGCACCATCAATTTCTCCCTTTACAAACAAAGTATAGACATCAGGATTTGAAATATTATACACAACTACAGAACCACCTTTTTCAGCTGGTTTTAATCCATTTTCAGAAAGATAATGACGTAGTGATACATCTTGTGTGTTTCCAATTTGAGGAGCTGCAATTTTTTTTCCTGCAAAGTCTGATGCAGAATTTATTTCGGAATCAGGATGTACAATAAAACTTGCACCCCCACTAGCAGCTCCTGCTAAAATCTTTATGTTATGATTATCTGAATTTAAAAATCCATTAATTGCAGGACCTGGTCCAACATATGCAATATCAACAGAGTTTGCAAATAGAGCTTCAATTGCTTGAGGTCCACTATCAAAAACTCTAGTTTCAATAATTACATCATCTCCAAGTGATTCTGCAAAGAATCCATTTTCTATACCAACTATAGGAATGGCATGTCCAATGTTTGGAAAATATGCAATTCGAAGTTTATTCTCATGCGTAGTTTCACTAGAACTAAGAGTAATTCCCAATACAGATAGTAAAATTACTCCTGCAACACCTGCAGAAACAACCGATCGGATTTTCATAAAACAGCGTTATATTTGGAAGTTAAATAATCATCGAATTTTAGCTCAAGCTAGTCAATAATTTTTTGAAATGAATTAGATTTTGAGCCCATCACAAAAGATAAATTCCAAAATACGACGGAAAAGTTGTTTTATGACTCAAAAAGGAATTCTTGCATTTTCAGGTGGATTAGATACATCTGTTGTTGTAAAGTATCTACAAGATGAACATGACATGGACGTCATCACAGTTACTATCGATGTTGGTCAATGCGATGATACAAAAAAGATTGCAGCAAAGGCAAAAAAACTTGGTGTAAAAAAACACTACAACATTGATGCAAGAAAAGAATTTGTCAAAGACTACATTTTCCCATCAATTAAAGCAAATGCACTTTATCAAAAAAAATATTGTCTGGCTACAGCCCTTGCACGACCACTAATTGCTGAAAAAGTTTTAGAGATTGCAAAAAAAGAAAAAGTAACATCACTTGCACATGGTTGTTCAGGTAAAGGAAATGATCAGGTACGATTTGATTTAACATTACGTTCTGGTTCTGATCTTCCAATCATAGCTCCTATACGAGATAAAAATTTAGATCGAGAAACTGAATTAAAATTTGCAAACAAACATGGAATAGAAATTGATTCTGTTGCAAAAAAGTTTAGTATTGATCAAAATTTGTGGGGACGTGCAATTGAAGGCGGAGTACTAGAAGACCCATACAATGAACCGCCAGATGATGCATTCATTTGGGTTAAAACAAAAAACTTGCCAGACAAACCAACGTATCTGGAAATAGAATTTCAAAAAGGAATACCAATCAAAGTTGATGGAAAAACTTTGGATCCTCAAAAACTAATCGAATACATTAACAAAAAAGCAGGCAATGCAGGTGTTGGGATTGTTGATCACATTGAAGACAGAGTTGTTGGAATTAAATCTCGTGAAGTGTATGAGACACCAGCTGCTACTTGTCTAATTGAAGCGCATTCAGATTTAGAAAAAATGGTTCATACAAAACATGAAAACAAGTTCAAATCAATAATTGATGATGAGTGGGCATATTTGGCATACTCTGGATTATGGCAAGATCCACTAAAAACAGACCTTGATGGATTCATTGAAGCAGCACAAAAACCAGTCACAGGGACTGTAAAACTCAAACTATTCAAAGGAAGTCTAAGAGTTGTAGGACGGAAATCAAAAAACTCTCTGTATAGTCATGAAATTGCAACTTATGGTACAGAATCTACATTTGATCAAAGATTAGCTAAAGGATTTGTAGAATTGTGGGGAATGCAGACAACAGAAGCTAATAAATTACAAAAGAAAAGGTCAACAAAAATATGAATTGTCCAGAATGTGATGCAACACTAAACATCCCAGATGATGCCTCAGTAGGAGAGATTGTCTCCTGCCCTGATTGTGGCGCTGACTTTGAAATATCAAAAAAAGACGGATCAAATGTTGAGCTTAAACAAGCAGAAACTGTAGGCGAAGACTGGGGAGAGTAATGTCAAAAGTCTGTATCGTGTTTGACCGCTTAAGGTCAGAAGAAAAGATGCTTCAAAAAGAGGCATCCAATCTAGGACATGATACATTGATGTTAGATGCAAAAATTACTCAAGTTAACACAGATAGTAAAAAAGAAGATTTTGATTTGGGAGATGTTGTACTAGAAAGATGTGTTAGTTATTTTAGAGGACTACACTTTACATCTAGTTTAGAATTTTTAGATATTCCAGTTCTCAACAAGTTTGAAGTTGCAAATATTTGTGGAAATAAAATGTTCATGACTTTACTTTTAAAAAAGAACAACATTCCAACACCAAAAACATACTTTTCATTCTCAAGTGATAGTGCAGCAGAGAATTTAGATAAAGTTGGATATCCACTAGTGATTAAACCAATAATTGGAAGTTGGGGAAGAGGAGTAATGCCAGTTAAAGATAAAGATACACTAGAGGCACTTGTAGAAGTTAGAGAAATTACAGATAGCCCACATGATAGGATTTACTATTTACAAGAAATGATTGATAGACCACCAAGGGACATCAGAGTAATTACGATAGGTGATGAGCCTGTTGCTGCTATGTATAGAAAATCATCAGATGGAGGGTTTAAGACAAATATTGCACTAGGTGCAGATCCCGAACTTTGTGAGATCACAAAAGAGATGGAAGATTTGGCAGTAAAAGCATCAAAAGCCATGGGTGGCGGTATTTTAGGAATTGATATGATGGAAGATGACAAAAGAGGTCTCGTGGTTCACGAAGTAAACAATACTGTAGAATTCAAGGGATTAGCAAGAGTTGCACAACGAAATATCCCAAAAGAAATGATAGAATTTGCTCTAAACTACGTTAGGAAATAAATTATACTCCATTACGAGGAAGTTTATCATGAAAGTGGGAGTTGTCGGGGCATCAGGTTATGTTGGCGGAGAGACATTACGTCTTTTAGTAAACCATCCAGATGTTGAGATTACAATGGTTACATCAAGACAACATGTTGGAGAATATCTGCATAGAGTACAACCAAGTTTGAAGGGTTTTACCGATCTAACTTTTTCTGAAATGGATTATGATAAATTAACTGACAAATGTGATTTGGTCTTTACAGCAGTACCACATGGAACTGCAACTGAAATTGTAAAAGCACTGTATGATAGAGGAATCAAAATTATTGATTTGAGTGCAGATTATAGATTACACAATCAAGAAGCATATGACAAATGGTATGGATGGGAACACCCACATCCAGATTATTTAGCCAAATCAGTTTTTGGAGTACCAGAATTACACAGAGAAGAAATTAAAAAATCACAACTTGTTTCTTGTCCTGGATGTATGGCTGTCACTTCAATGTTAGCATTAGCACCATTAATTCGAAATGATCTTATTGATACAGAACACATTGTAGTTGATTCAAAGATTGGTTCTTCAGGTGCAGGTTCTGGTTCAGGAACTGCACATGCAATGAGAGCAGGAGTAATCAGACCATACAAACCAGCAAAACATAGACACACAGGTGAAATTGAACAAGAGCTCAGTGAGATTGCAGGAAAAAAGATTCATGTTTCAATGAGTCCTCATGCAGTTGATGTAGTTCGTGGAATTTTATGTACAAACCACACATTCATGAAAAAAGATATTGAAGAAAAAGAATTGTGGAAATTATATCGTCAAACATATGGTGAAGAAAGATTCATCAGATTAATTCGAGATAAAAAAGGATTATACAAATTCCCAGATCCAAAATTCTTAGTTGGTTCAAACTTTTGTGATATTGGATTTGATTTAGATGAAGATAACAATAGATTGATTGCCCTTTCTGCATCAGATAATTTAATGAAAGGTGCAGCAGGTTCTGCCATTCAAAACATGAATGTAATGTGCGGTTTTGATGAGATGGACGGATTAAGATACACACCACTAACTCCTGTTTAGAAATGATCACAATTAAAATCGGTGGAAGTGTAGTAGATGATTTACATCCCAGTACAATTTCAGATATTAAAAAAATAGCAGAATCAGAAGGTGTGATTATAGTTCATGGTGGCGGCAAAGAAGTTACCAAAGTATGCAAACAGCTTGGAAAAGAACCAAAATTTGTAACATCTCCTAGCGGAATTAAAAGTAGATATACTGACAAAGAAACTGCAGAAATTTTTACAATGGTAATGTCGGGTAGAATAAACAAAACAATTGTTCAGATGCTTCAAAAAAATGGAATCAATGCAATTGGGCTTTCAGGAGTTGATGCCAAAGTAATTCAAGCAGATAGAAAAAAGAAACTCCTCATAGTAAATGAAAAAGGACGAAAACAGGCAATTGATGGCGGGTATACAGGTAAAATCAAAGAAGTTAATTCTGAATTCATAAATTCACTCCTAAAACAAGGCCTCACACCAGTCATATCACCTATTGCAATGAGTGAAGAGTCTGAATTTCTTAATGTGGATGGGGATAGAGCAGCAGCATATGTTGCAGGAAAAGTAGGAAGTGACAAAGTATTATTCATAACAAATGTTGATGGTCTTTTAATGGATGATAAGGTTGTTTCAAAATTAACACTAGATGAAGCAAAAGAGATTAGACCAAAGATTGGTCCAGGAATGGAGAAGAAAATTTTGGCATCAACTGAAGCATTAGATATGGGGGTAAAAATTGCATTAATTGCAAATGGTCAAAAAGAAAATCCAATATCTAGTGCAATTGCACATGATAATTGTACGGTGATTGAACATGAGTGAAGACCAATTTATGGGAAACCTCTATCAGAGATTCCCAGTAACAATTGAGAAAGGGAAAGGATCTCATGTTTGGGATATTGATGGTAAAGAGTACATTGATTGTATGGGAGGATACGGAGTTGCACTAGTAGGTCATCAAAACCAAAGAGTCAACAATGCAATTAAAGAACAAGTTGATAAAATTATTACAGTTCACAGTTCACTTTACAACAAGACAAGAGAAGAGTTTTTGAAAACACTAATTGGTTTAGCACCAAAAGGACTAACTCAAGTTCACCTAAACAACAGCGGAGCTGAAGCAATTGAAGCTGCAATGAAGTTTGCAAGAAAGTTTACAGGTAAAACAGGAATGGTTGCAATGAAAGGATCATACCACGGAAAATCATTTGGTGCATTGTCATTAACATTTAATCCAAAATATAGAAAAGCATTTGCACCACTAGTTGAAAAAGTTTCTTTTGCATCATATGGTGATATTGAATCATTGCGTTCAGTAATTGATGAGGATACTGCATTTGTTATTTTAGAACCAATACAAGGAGAAAGTGGAATCATTGTTGCACCAGATGAATTTTTACAACAAGTAAGACAACTTTGTGATGAAAAAGGAATTCTGTTAATTTTTGACGAAATACAAGCTGGTTTAGGTAGGACAGGACGATTATGGGCATGTGACCATTGGAATACTGCACCAGATATTTTGTGTCTTGCAAAGGGGATTGCAGGAGGAGTGCCAATGGGTGCAACTCTAGTTAGACCAGACATTTTAGCTTCAATGGGTAAAGGAGAACATTCCTCAACATTTGGAGGCAATCCAATTTCATGTGCAGCAGGAACTGCAGCACTCAAAGCATTAACAGAAGATGGATTAATTGAAAATTCAGAAAAAAGAGGAGTTCAATTTAGAGAAGGATTAGAAAAACTAAAAGAAAAACACACCATGATTCGAGAGGTTCGTGGAAAAGGACTCATGATAGGAATAGAGATGAAATTTGAAGTCAGAAATATTCTCATGGGGTTAATTAGAGAAGGTGTTTTAATGCTATATTCAGGAAGAAACATCCTAAGAATTCTCCCACCACTAGTAATATCTGAAGAAGATGTAACAAAAGTTTTACATGCTCTTGATTCCATACTAACTGAAGAGGAGCAAAAACGAAATGTACAAGGATAACGTAGACGAAAAAATCATCAATTATCTTAAAGAAGATTCTAGAGAATCATTTGTAGATATTGGAAAAAAATTAAAGCTTTCTGAATCAGCAGTTAGAAGAAGAGTAAAAAATCTTGTTTCAAGTGGAACAATTAAAAAATTTACTTTGGAGTTAGGTGAAGAAAATACAACTAGTGCAATTGTTTTGGTTTCAGTGGATTCTGCAACAGACACATCTAAAGTATCAATTAAGCTTGCAAAATTAGATGGTGTAAAAACAGTTTATGAAATCACAGGTCAATACGACATTACAACTATTATCAGTGCACCAAACATTACAGAAATTAACAGCACCATTGATGCATTAAGAAAGATTGCAGGCGTAGTTGATACAAATACTGTAATTATTTTAAGAAAAATAAAATAAAACGACTTTCGTTTCAAAATTTTATTTGAAAACTAATTTAGGATCAATATCAGTTAATTCCAACGAAGCTAGTACGAATATGTTTATATCATCTATTTTGGTCAACGAATTCAGTAATGAAAGATCCGAATCACTATGCAAACATCTACAATGCATATGAAAAAAATCCAAAGAAGATTAGAATACTTGACAGTACGCTTCGAGAAGGAGAACAACATCCAGGTGTTTCATTTACAAATAAACAAAGAATCCAAATCGCATGGATGTTAGATTATTTCGGAGTAGATCAAATTGAAATCTCACCAGTTGTATCAAATGATCACAAAGAAGCAACAAAGACAATAATCAAACAAGGATTAAAGGCAGACATTGTTTCACATGGACGTGCTTTAAAATCAGATATCGATATCTCACTAGACTGTGATGCAAAATGGTGTGCTGCATATTTAGGAATTTCAGATATTCATCTTAAAGACAAATTACGCATATCAAGAGAAGAAGCACTTGAGAGAGCAGTAGAAACTGTAGAGTATGCAAAATCTCATGGACTAAAAATTAGATTCACAGTAGAAGATGGAAGTAGAGCAGAACCTGAATTTTTACTCAAAGTTTGTAAAGCAATTGAAGAAGCAGGAGTAGATAGAATCAGTTTACCTGACACAGTTGGAATATTGAGACCTATTGGAATGTATAATTTTGTAAAAAAAGTAAGCAATGTAGTTGATGTACCACTAGATGCACATGTTCACAATGATATTGGATTTGCAGTTGCAAATGCATTTTCTGCATGTGATGCAGGAGTTGATCAAATTCATACAACTATTGACGGTATTGGTGAAAGAACAGGAATTCCACCACTTGCAGAAGTTGCAGTAGCATTAACATATCTATACAAATCACCAAATGATTTCAGATTAGATATGCTGCTTGATTTATCTAGATTAATTGAAGACTATACATCAATCAAACCATATGACTCAAAACCAATTGTAGGTTCATCAGCATACAAACACAAAGCAGGAACACATCTTGCAGCAATTCTCAAAAATCCTGCAGCATATGAGCCTATTCCACCAAGAGCAGTAGGTAATAGAAGAAGAATTGTCTTTGGAGAATTAGCAGGAAAGACAGGTGCTGCCTATTTGATGTCATTACTAGGTCTTGACAAAGATGATGAAGGGGCAAAGGCTGTGGCTGCTGGATTAAAGGGTCTGAGAATGGGAGATCTGATTGAGATTCCACTTGAAGATAGACTTGAAAAAAAGATAATTAATGATAAATAGAGAGGGAATGTGAGTAAAAAAAATGGCAAAATGTGAAGAATGTGATGCAGATATTTCTGTTCCAAGTGATGCACTTGAAGGGGAAATTGTAACATGTCCTGAATGTGGTGCAAGTTTTGAATTAGCAAAAGGTTCAGATGGTTTCGATCTCAAGCCCGCCCAAACGGTTGGCGAGGATTGGGGACAGTGAGTCCAGACGTTACGATTCTTTACGATAACATCCGTTGGGAAGAAAAAGCTCTACTAGAAGCAGGTAAAAAAAACAACATCAACATACAGATGGTTGATTGTAAAAAATTAGCAATAGATTTAGAAAAAAAGCCTGAAGATTATGGAGTAGTTATTCAGAGATGTGTAAGTTACTATAGAAACTTGCATTCAACTGCAGCTCTTGAAGGGTTGGGTGTTAAAGTGATTAATTGTCTTAACACTGGAGTTTTTGCAGGAAATAAATTATTTACACATATGCTGCTAAAAAAAGCTGGAGTTCCAACACCTGATGCAACTGTTGCTTTTTCTAAAGATGCAGCTCTTGAAGCATTAGAAACTCAAGGATTTCCCAAAGTTATCAAACCAACAGTTGGCAGTTGGGGAAGATTAATTTCAAAATTAAATGATGTGGATTCTGCTGAAGGAATTATTGAAAGTAGAGAAACAATGTATCCAATTTACCAAATTCATTATCTAGAAGAATTTGTAAAAAGACCCCCAAGAGATATTCGAGCAATTATGGTTGGAAACAAAATCGTTGCAGCAATTTATCGAAGTTCAAAACACTGGAAGACAAACATGGCACTTGGAGGAGTTGCAGAACCATGCCCAGTAACTCAAGAAATGGAGGAGATGTGCATAAAGGCTAAAGATGCAGTTCAAGGAGATATCGTGGGTGTAGATTTGATGGAAAGTGATGAGAAAGGACTAGTGGTTCACGAAGTTAACAATACGACAGAATACAAAAACACAGTTAGAGTATGTGAAGTTGACATTCCAGCTCTAATGCTTGATTATGCTCTAAAGGTAGAAAAGTAAGAATTGGACTCTCATTTGATTACTACAAAATTTGCAACAAAGATGCTTGAAAAAGCACTAAGACTGTACACGCCATCACTTAGTGAAAAACCAATGGCAGAATTCCTAGCTGACAAATGTGATGATTTAGGATTTGAAGATATAGAGATTGACGAGGTCGGAAATATTATTGCAAAAAAAGGCTCAGGTTCACCAACAATTATGCTATGTGGACACATGGATGTAGTTCCAGGTAAAGTCAAAGTAAGACAAGAAGGAGATTCACTTTATGGGCGAGGAGCTTCAGATGCAAAAGCACCATTAATGGCAATGTTGTTTGCTGCAGCATCAATTCAAAATAATAATGGAACAGTAATTTTTGTTGGAGCAGTAGATGAAGAAGGAAACGCCATTGGAATAAAAAATATTGTTAAAAAAAAATGGAATGTAGATTATGCAGTTTTTGGTGAACCAAGTGGAATTAAACAAGTAACAATTGCATACAAAGGAAGACTAGCAATTAATCTCAAGATTAGTGTAGAGGATAGTTCTCATGCAAGTGCACCATGGCTTTCAAAAAATGCAATTCAAGAATCAGCAATTTTTGCAATGGAGCTTAAAGAAAAATTAGAACAAGGGCAAGAAGAACGAACAAAAGGAATGCTTCTAACTGCAACAATGACTGAAATTCGAGGTGGAACAAGTCATAATGTTACTCCAAAAGAATGTGAGACAACATATGATATTAGAATTCCAGTAGACATGAACTGTAAATCAATTGAGCAAAAAATTGCTACACTTGTAAAAGAGATTGCAAAAAAACGAGGAGTAGAGGCATTTTATTCAATTCTAGATGAAACAGAACCATTTGAGGCAGCTCACAATTCACCACTAGTTAGAGCATTTACTCTAGGTATTATGGAGGCTGAAAAGTCCAGACCTACCCTAATTAGAAAAACAGGTACAGGAGACATGAATGTTCTTGGAAATCAATGGAAAATTCCTGTTGTCACTTATGGTCCTGGAGATCCACATGAAGCCCACACCATAGATGAAAAAGTTTCAATTGAGGAATATCTCAAGGGAATAGAAATTCTCAAGAAAACATTACAGCATTTAAAAAGACTTCATGATAAAAAAATGCAATAATGCTGTGGTTCGTAGGTTTAGGAATTTCTGGATTCAAATCAATCCCAACTGAAGCTCTAGATGTTTTATCAAAGGCAGATATTGTATATCTTGAGCAATTTACTAGTCCAATTGGAAAATCAGATTTAGCTAAAATTAAAAATGCAATTAATGGTGAATTCAAACCTGCCAAAAGATGGTTAGTTGAAGACGGAAATGAAATTTTAGAAAACTCAAAGAAAAACAAGGTAGTTTTACTGTCATATGGGGATCCATACATTGCAACAACTCACATTGAATTAAGAGTAAGAGCAATTGAGAGAGAAATAAAAACACATTCTATTCATGCATCATCGTCACTTACATCAATGATAGGGGAATGTGGTTTACATTTTTACAAAGTTGGAAGAATTGCAACAATAATGAGTGAGATGAAGTCACTTACTACCCCATACTATGTTATTTACAAAAATGTTATCGAGGGAAATCACACGGTATTACTATTAGAATTCAATCAAGACAAAGATTTTTTCTTGGATCCAAATGATGCATTAAAAGGACTAGTAGAAACAGAAGAAGGTCAGCAACGAAATGTCATTAGTAAATCAACATATGCAATTGTTGCATCAAGAATAGGATTCAAGGACCAAAAAATCATTTCAGGAAAGATATCAAGTTTAAAGAAAAAAGATTTCGGAAAACCACCACATACGGTAATTATTCCAGGCAGATTGCATTTTACAGAATCAGATGCATTGAAAGTATTTGGAGAATGCATAGATGAGCCACACGATAATTCTGAAAATACTAAAAAGATTTCAATTCAAATGATGAAAAAATATGTCCCAATGGTAAGAGAGGCATTAGAAGAAATAACACCATATTATAAAAAACAAAAAGAATATCAAGTAATTTTAGAAAATGCTGAATTGTACATCAAAGATGCAGAGAAATTTTTAGAAGATGGTCAAGATGAGGTAGCGATTTTGAGTATAGGTTATGCTGATGGATTAGTAGATGCTTTAAGATTGGCAAAAGGTCTAGATCCAAAGATGTGATATTTATCGATGAATTAAAGAGAGGGATTTGAAATGGAAAATACGTTGGAACAAAATGAAAAAATTATTCTTTCTTGTATCTATAAATCTCAAATAGAAAATAATTCAATAATTGATTTAGTACAGAAACAAAGTTTGTTATCTGTAGAGAATATCAATTCAAAAATTGATGAATTGGTAAAAAATCAACTAGTCAACGAAGACAAAAAAACACTCACAAAAATAGGCAGAGAATCATTACAAGTAGTGTTAGCTGGTGGTGTTTTTGATATAATTCATCCAGGTCACATATCAACACTAAATGCAGCAAAAGAATTGGGAGATATTTTGGTAGTAGTGGTAGCAACTGACAATACAGCAATCAAAATGAAAAAGAAAAAACCTCTACACACTCAAGAACAAAGAAAAGAATTAGTAAATTCGCTAACAATGGTCGATATGTGTTTAATTGGACATGATGGAGATATTTTTGAGACTGTCAATCAAGTAAGACCACAAACAATAGCTTTAGGATATGATCAAATACATCAAGAAAAATTTATCACTGAAGGATGTAAAAACATCAATCTTGATGCCAAAATCACAAGATTGCAGTCACCGATTCCTGAGAGTTCAAGCTCTAGTATCAAAAATGAATATGGTGACTCTATTCATGGAATTTAAGAATTAATTGGAATTTTAATAGTAACTTTTGCGCCATCTTTTAGTTTTGCAGATTTTCTGATACATGATTTAGAAATTAATTCCACTACAGAATTATCATGATGGGTTCTCTCAAGTAATATCAAATTACAATCAGTTTTGTTGTTTAGTTTTGCTGGAAAACATTTCACCCAACCATACGTTCTCTTTCCATCAGAGAAACTTTTGATGTTAATTCCATTTAATGAAACAAATTGTTTTATTGCCTCTCGATGAATTTTTTGATCTATTTTTACATTTAATGTTCCAGGAAATGGAACATAGCCAATTTTTGATTTGAATTGTTTTGTGTATCCTTTTAATCCCATATAGTATGCGCCTTCACCCATTCCTGAAATTAATGTCCCTTTAATCTCAACATGAGAAGGAAAAGAATTCAAACTTTTTTGTAAAATCGTTGAGAGTTTTACCATTTCTGAAAACCCTTTGTTTGTGATTTTAATAGAAATATTTCGTCCACTAATAATTCTCTCAATGAATTGATTTCGTTCTAATTCTAGCAAATGTTTTGATGCAGATTGTTGTGATTTTTTTATATTTTTTCCAAGTGAGTGGGTTGTAATTGTAACAAAATTATGTTTTGCACCTTTTGATAGAAGATAAGAAAGAGTAAGTATATGCTGAATTTTAAGTTCAGTCATCTATTATCTTAAGATACGCCTAAATCACCGAATGTTTTTAGAGTTAAACCATCAGAGTTTGATAATTTAGCAACTCTATGTCCAACTACACATTCAACACCGGCATTCTTTGCACCTTCTAAAAGTCTCTGAGTGATAATACCATCTAGCATAAGATATTTGATTCCAGATTGAGTTGATAATTTACTTACAACTTCACTGATTGGAACTTTGAAAATTTCAGTTTTGTCATTGTCTAATGCAACTGCTTCAAGTGTTTCATTTAGATTTGAAAATACTTGTGAAGCTAACTCTGCAAGTGGTTTATCATCTTCACTTTTGAGTTCTGGTGCAGGTTTTCCATCTTTAATTTCATCAGCAACAGGTTTCAAAATCTCATCGATTCTTTGAGGAGTTAATTCTTCAACTTCAACATCATTATCTGCTCTTAATTCATAATCTAATGTTACAACTGATTTTAATTCTTTAAGGATGAATCCTCCGGCTCTATCACCATCAAGGAATGCAACAACAGTATCTTTCTTGTTACATAATTCTTTGATAGACTCATCAATTTTTGCACCCTCAATTGCCAAAGCATTATCATATCCGGCTCTCAAAAGATTGATTACATCTGCTCTTCCTTCAACAAGAATTAACCAATTAGAATCAAAAACACCAGAACTACAAGTTAGATTTGATGGACCGTATTTTGATAATTTTCCAGTATCACCCTGATGAACATCATTTAACATAGTTTCTCCTTCACTTACTGTTTTAGTTGCCCATTTTTGCTTGATTTCTTTTGCACGTTTTACAATATCATCTTTCTTTGCAGCACGAACATCATCAATTGCTACTAATTTGAATGCACAATCAAATGGGCCTACTTTGTCAATGCTCTCAATACCTGCAGCAATTAATGCACAAGTATCAATATCGGTACTCATAGGAATTAATGCATCACCACTAGTAGTGTTAGAAGTAGATTTTGCACTAACTTCAATACGACCTACTTTAGAAACTCGTTGCAGTTCATTCAGATTCATCTCCGGACCTAACAGACCTTCGGTCTGTCCAAAGATTGCGCCGATTATATCTGCTCTTTCAACGAGTCCATCAACTTCATAGGAAAGTTTAACGTGATATTTGACAATTCCTGATTTACTTGACATACTAACATCATCTCCTTAATCATTATGTCTTGGGTTTCTACCTGCGATATATGAGGGTATCGCAAAATGATATCCAAGAAGAGTAATTGAAAATTCGACATGTGGGAAAAACCAAAAAAATCTAAAAATGAAAATAATTCTAGTTGTTTATTCAGTGCTAAATGAGCTACCACATGAACATGATTTTGTTACGTTTGGATTATTAATTTTGAATCCAGAACCCATCAAACTTTCAATATAGTCTACGTTTGCACCTTGTAGATGGTCAACACTATAACTGTCAACTAAGAGTTTGATTCCATTTTCTTCGAGGACGATATCATCTTCTTCTGGTGTTTTTTCAAAGCCCATACCGTATGATAATCCAGAACAACCTCCACCTTGAACATATACTCTAAGGTATTCAGGGGATTCTGCTTCTTCTTTCATGAACTCGGTAATTTTCTCAGCTGCTTTTGCAGTAACTGTAACCATTTTTTGTGTTTGTTCAGTTGCCATAATGAACAAAAATGCGTTTCAAATTATAAGAACCTTTTCCCACACAGCACACTAGTAATTTAAGAAATCGGCATAAAATTCGATATTATTTTTAATTCTTAGTGATGTGTTTAACGATATCACCAGAAGTGACAATTCCAACAACTTTGTCATCATCAATTACAGGTAATTTTCTAACATTTCGAGAAGACATCAAATCAGATGCTTCCCATAAATCTGAATCTGAATCAATTGAAATTAGAGGTGATGCCATTAATCGTCTAATTGGAGTGTCAAGTGGAAATGAATGAGCAGTAATTTTGATTGCAAAATCTCTATCAGTAACAATTCCAACTGGGGAGCCATGTTCTAAGACAATAACTGCACCAACATCAGTCTCCTCCATCATCTTTGCTGCATCAGTTGCAGAAATAGATGAATCTACAGATGCTATAGAATCATTCATGATTTGGTGAATCTTGGTTTTCTGTATTTGAGATTCAGAAAGATTCATGTATCAATATATCAAAAGTGATATTTCAAAGGGTTATTGAATTTCAATTCTGATAATTATGTTCATCAAAATCAGAACCTAATGGTGCTGTAAGAATTACAGTGTTATCTGTTGTTTGGAATTTGAGTTCCAGTTCTGGCATAAAATTACGAAAAACTTGAGTTAATAATTGCTCAGTGAAAACAGACCACTTCATTCCCAAATCATGTTGAATTAGAAATGTATGTAATTCCCCTTCAATTCTATGATCAGAATTCATTCCAGATGCGCGCATATAATCTTCTAATGTTTCAATACAACGTTTCAAGTCATATCCACCTTTGATGAACATTACAGTATCTTTAATCAAAGGAAACATCAAATTAATAATTTCATCAATATCTTTCCCATCTAATTCACTACCCAAAGTTTCCAAGATTCCTTTTGGTACTGGAATCATTCCAATTTTATCAGAAAATCTATCCCATGCAACATATTTTTCTAAAATTTGTTTGACTAGAACATTTTGAGAAATACTTTTTTGAGCAGATTCAGTTTCTAATTCATTAACTAATTTTTCAGGTAATCGATATGTTATACTTCTAGTAGGCTCTTTTTTCTGAGTATGAATCTGTCTTTTAACTGTCAACTCTTCACTCATTGCACTCACTCAATGAATATAAATCGATAATTATTCCAGGTGTGAAGAATTAGGAATAATTTCAATTGTGGTGTCTTCTAAATCACATTTGATAGAAATTGACTTTACTTTACTTTTGTATAAAAAGTACTTTTTTCCATCATCGTTTATTGAGCCTGAGATTGCCAATAGTTTTGCATCATAGAGAGTTTGTAATCTTCTATACACAGTACTGATAGGAATTTTTTTGTCACTTGACAACTCCATTGCGGATTTTGGTTTATCTAATGTATTATGTAGGATGTGTTTACAATATTTGTCAGCAAGTACTTCTAAAATTATTTGCTTTCTTTCATCATCCATTATTTTTCGAGATTGTACTAATTCTTGCATATCTAAAGTTGTAAAAAATTAGATATAACAAATCAGTCTGCAGTGCATGGCAACGTATACACCTTTAATAAATTCAATATACAATGATTCATAGTATGAATTTCTCATCACCAAAAAAATCCATTCCCATTATAGTATTTTCAATAATTCTAATTTCAGCTTCAGTAAATATTGCAAATGCAGAATCAGTTCCAGAATGGGTAAAAAATACAGCATTATGGTATGGTGAAGGAAATATTTCTGAGACAGAATTTCTAAATATGATCAAGTTTTTGATCGATAATGACATCATTGTATTAGATAATGCTGAAGAAGCGATGGTGAACGTTATAGACACAATAATTACAATTCCTAATGGAAACTTTGATGTTGCTGGAGCTGGATTTTATGCTCCACTGAATATGGAAATTTCTGTAGGTACAACAGTTACATGGGTAAATGATGACTCTGTTCCACATAATATTCAAAGCCAAGATGAAAATGGGAAAGTAACTGACATATTCAATAGTCCACCATTAAACACTGGGGATAGATTTGAATTTACATTTGATGAATCAGGTGAATACCATTATTTTTGCTCATTCCATCCATGGCGAGTAGGATTAGTTACTGTAAAATAATATTTTTAAATATATAATTTCATTTTTTGAATAAAATAAAAAAGAAATCAGAAATAGCTATTTCTTTGACTTGTTAACAAATGCAGTCATTCGTTCTTCTCTATCAGGATGTGTGAAACAATTTCTCCATGCAAGAAGTTCAATAGACAAACCTGTATCAAGATCTGCATTTCTTCCTTTGTTGATTGCAACTTTAGACATCTGAACACCCATCGTAGAGTTTCCAGCAATTTGTTGTGCCATTTTCAAGGCTTCTTCTTGTAAAGATGCAAGAGGTACTACCTGATTAACAAGGCCAATTTCTTTTGCCTCGTCTGCTTTTACCATGTTTCCTCTGTAAACAAGTTCTTTTGCTTTAGCTATTCCCACAATTCTCATCAATCTTTGTGTTCCTCCCCATCCAGGTGGAATTCCAATTGTTACTTCTGGTTGACCCATTCTAGCTGTGTCTGCAGCTATTCGGATATCACAAGACATTGCAAGTTCACAACCTCCACCTAAGGCAAATCCATTAATGGCTGCAATAGTTGGTTGTTTAACTAATTCAACAGTTGAAGTTACAAGCTGACCAGTTTTTGCATATGCAACTGATTCATCTGCAGAGATTTTTGACATGTATTCAATATCTGCACCAGCAGAAAATGCCTTTTCTCCTTCACCAGTCAAAATGATAACTTTGACATCATCATTATGATTTAGTTCTTCAAAAGTTTTGATTAGCTCTTTTGCAACATCAGTATTCATAGCATTGAGTTTGTCAGGTCTATTGATTTTGACAGTACAAATGCCATCAGAAGTTGATGTGGTAACTAGTGACATGTTAATTTGCCAAGAAATTAGTGAATTAAATGTTATCTATTTTCCTTGTATTTTGCCTAATTGAACTAATGCACCTGCAACTTCAACCCATGTTCGAAGATCTTGGTAAACTGGAACATTATGTTTCTCAACTAATTTTGCCATTTTTTCAGTATATGGGCCACCATTACATCCAACTAAAAGTGGTTTCTTTCTTTTCTTTTGGAATTCTGCTAGATATTCAACAATTGTTTCTTCAAGAGGATCGTCTTGGAAGACAAACCATGGCATTGCGATATCAATATTTTTTTCTTCCATGAATTGTTGAATTACAAATCTATAATCACCTGCAGTTGCACCACCACCTACATCTGCTGGATTTCCATTATGAATTGGGACAGCAGGTGGGAAATGGGCCTTCATTTTTTTGACACGTTCTGGTGATAACTTTCCTATTGTAAGACCGAATTTTTCTAATTGATCCATTCCACCAATCATTGGGCCAGCACCATTACTTGTCATTGCAACACGATTTCCTTTTGCAGCTGGTTGCCATGCTAGTGCCTTTAAGACACCAGCTAACTGCTGATAACTGTCAACTGAAATTATTCCTGCTTGTTTGAATGC
>Ga0209992_10001341_pt1 | contig 26445 bp, 37 predicted proteins | sample 2SBtaG_2_FD_182564 | JGI IMG/M metagenome (GOLD analysis project Ga0209992, IMG submission 182564) | Deep subsurface microbial communities from Kolumbo volcano to uncover new lineages of life (NeLLi) - 2SBTROV12_ACTIVE470 metaG (SPAdes)... | ecosystem: Environmental > Aquatic > Marine >... | reverse complement strand
GGCAAAAAGACTTGCTGATGAGGATATATCTACAGGCTACCATACAGATTGGCACCATGCGTATGAGAACGATTGGGAATATTTAGAGAGGGAGATGAAAGATGAGTAAAAGAAATGTGGTCTGATAACCTTAAAATATTTCTAATCCAAATGTTCGGACACGAGATAAAAACTAAGTCGAATTTTAAACGGGTTCGTTATCAGGCGTGGACACCTACTGCACCTGATGAACAACCCCCATTTTAGAGAGGCATAAAATGATTTTTTTATTTAATTGGATATCAAAAATTTTGTACGGTGAGGATTATGAAAAACACGTTAATAAACCTGTAAAAAGAAAACGACGGCGTAAATAGTTTTAATAAACGCCTTAACTGGCCCTGCCTCGGCAGGGTCTTTTTTTTGCCTAATTGAAATTCTGAGAATTTCTATTGACTATATATGGGATTTTATGCGAGAATAGTTACATGGTCGTATCCCGACTTTTGACAAAAAGGATAAATTATGACTCATTCAATAGAAAACGCTGAAGGCACTTTGATGGCGCTAATGCAAAAAGTACAAGACAATCACGCTAAATCAGCCGATTTCTTAACCCCAACTAATCAACTGCAATTCAGAACCAAGCCTGAAACAGGTGATTGGGCGCCAGAAAGCCAAATTATTATGGAAGGATCTGGCGGCGAACCAACCCGATTTTTTGATCTAAACGACGTGGCCTTCTCACAAGTAGCCGTCGATGCGGGGTTGGATACAAAAACGGCGCGTAAACTTCAAAGGGTTTGCCCTGAAGAATATGACGGCGTGATGAATAAACTTTGGCAATCAGAACCCAAAAAGAAATTGCTTAGAACCCATGCTTATAATTCAAACCAAGAATTGCGTTACACTCAAGTTGGAAGTACTGGGGTTGCGCGAGCTTGGGTTTCTGATAAGTTTAAAACTTTTGATAATCACAATTTGTTAAATTCGACTTTGCCCGCCTTAATGGAAAGCGATGCGCAATTTAAGGTTGTAAACGGCGTTGTTACAGATAAGCGCCTTTATATTCGTTTAAAGTCTGAGGCCCATGTTGGCGCGGGAGCTAACATAAACGATTTAATGGCTAATGGCATTGGCTTGAGCAATTCTGAAACAGGTCATGGCTCGGTTAATGTGTATCAACTGTTTTGGACCTTAGCGTGTTTAAATGGAATGCAGACTGAAAACCGTTCTAGATCCGCTCACATTACAAGCGCTCGATCTCAGGATGATTACGGCCTCCTTAGTTCGGAGTCTAAGGCCGCTGATAACCACGCCTTAGAACTAAAGACGCGCGACCTAGTTAAAGCTTATTCTAGCCGTCAAAATTTTGATGAAACTATTCAAAAGATGCGCGACGCCGCAAACGATATTGTGGAAGGCTCAGTCAATACCGCCGCGGAAAATTTAGGCAAGGTTTTACAATTAACTAAACTTGAAAACAAAAATGTTTTAGATGGTTTAATGCAAACAATTAGTCAGTCGGGGTATGCGGGGCAACCTGTTAGCCGTGCGACTATGGTTAACGCCGTAACCGCCGTTGCGAATAATCCAAATATTGATTGTGATAATGTTGACGATTGGCAGAAGCGCGGCGGGCAAGTTTTAAATATGTCTAAATCTGATTGGAACCGCGTCGCCGTCGCCGCTTAATCTTTTAATAAATTGCGAATAATTAAGGCCGCTATTATGCGGCCTTTTTTTATGCGATTTGACAAGTAAGGCTGTTATATGCGATATAGTCAATATGACGGTACTTCCCGTTTAATTTAGGAAAGGGTTATATTATGTTTAATTCGTCAGATTATACAGTAATTACCACCGATAAAATAAAAGAATTTAATCTTTTATGTAATGTTCAAATGTCAGATCTATTGGATTTCGACGCATCATTTGAAAACGAATTATTGGAGGGTTTAGACAATGCTTAAAACTGTTGAATTATCTAGAAGTAAAAAAACAAAGGGTTGCGCGGTTACATATCGCGCGGGCAATCAAAACAAGTTTAATACTTGCCCCACTTCATGCGCTTTAAATGGGAGCGGATGCGGCACTAATAAAATCGATCAAGATTATTTAAACGCCGTTTTAGATAGTAAACCAAAACGGGGCCATGCGATGACTTATACGCATTTTAACCCGATTAATTGGGCCGCTAAGCTTGCACCTAATAAAACCACAATTAACTATAGCGCCGATACAATAGAAGAGGCGGTTATTACTAAAAAGATGGCGCCCGCCGTGCCCGTTGTTACGGTTGTTAAAGAGGATTTTTGGAACAATAAAAGAAACAAGGTTGTAGATGAAATCCAATTTGTTCGATGCCCCGCCGAATATAGGGAAAAATCTAATTGCTTTAATTGCGGCAATTTTAACCCGTTATGCGCTCGCTTAGATCGCGCTTATATTATCGGATTTACTGCGCACGGTTCCCAAAAAAAGCTTGCCGCGACTAATGAAAAAGGCGGATGTTACGCGGGCGGCGGTAACGTCGCTATTCATTGGCAAGATACTAGCGATCAAGAGCAAGAGTTAAGTGACGCGGATCAACTGCGGGCCTTTTCTAAAACATTGCATCCCGCCGCCGTTCTTCGGCATCATATAGCGGGGGATTTGGGGGCCGAATGAAAAACTTAATTTATGTCTTAGCAACGTTAGGTTTAATTCTAATATTATATATTATTGTTTTAATCCCGTTTACTTACTTTTAATAAAGACAATTAAAACTTTAGAAATTAGCCCGCATAATAGCGGGCTTTTTTTATGACTATTTACAAAATCGCATAAATAACCTATTTAATGGTTATGGCGGTATTTCCCGCCGATTTAGGAAAGTAGATATAAAATGGATTATTTAGAATTAGACCAAAAAAAAGAAGAGTCAGAAATTGCGGATTTAAAAGCGCGCAATGAGCAATTAGAAAAGCGCCTTTCAGATTTACAAACTGAGCGCAATGAGCAATTAAACGCGCTTGCCGATTTATTAAGACCCGTTGTCAGCAAGTACGAATATCAAGAGGCTTATGACGTGGAATTGATCGCAGAAGACAAAGCGCGCGAAGCTTTGGATGATTTTGATATCTCGGAATTTTCAAGCGAGATTTCAGAAATTGCCCGCGACGATTTTGATATAAACGACTGGTCCGATGAGATTAGGAGCATATGCGGCTTAGATGATGAAATCACCGATGCGCCAAATCAGTTAGATGATATTCGTGAAATTATTCGCGAAGAATTGAGCGGCGCTTTTATTAAGGGTCAGATAAGCTTAAACGACGATTAAACCCCGTCCACATACAAACCCGATTAAGGCCGCCTAGAGCGGCCTTTTTTATTGCCCGCTAGTATTAGATTAAAAGAGTTAAACAAGCCCCGCCTTGCCGCCCCTAGCCCGTTTAAAACGTACCATGGTTATTGCGCCGTGGTCGCCAGTTCTCAAACCGTTAACCTCTTGGCTTATCTCTAGGCCTTCGATGCGTGGTCCGTGGCGCTTGTTTCGTGGACCGTGGGCCGTGGTTAACTGGTAAAGCGAAGGGGATTGCCTGCGCTTTGTTTGGGTGGTGCAGCTGCTGCAACTGTGCAGCTTGCTTGCAGCTCTTTTTTAGGATTCCGCCAATAGAGGCTAAACCGTTGTTTTTAAACGATAAATCGCGGTTTTTCGCGCGGCGACCACGGCGGATCTGGCAGCGGAGTTTATGCCATGTTTCTCACAAATATTTATTAGATATTTCATATTGATAAAATATGTCCTATATAAGGGTAGAAAGTCGCATATATTGTTTAGGGACCCCTATGGTAGCCGCACAAAACTTAGCCTATGAAGATAAAGCCTTGAAGCTTCAGTTGAGGCTCGCGCAGCTTGAAAAGAACGAAGCTTGCCAAGAAAAATTTTTAACATTTGTAAAAACTATGTGGCCTGATTTTATTGCAGGAAGACATCATAGAATAATCGCAGAAAAGTTAGAACGTGTCGCGAGCGGCGAGTTAAAGAGATTGATTATCAACATGGCTCCGCGGCACACGAAGAGTGAGTTTGCGTCTTATTTGTTTCCTGCGTGGATGATGGGCAAGAACCCGAAGATGAAGATTATTCAGGCGACGCACACGACTGAGTTAGCTGTTGGCTTTGGACGGAAGACGAAGAACCTTTTAGATGCTGACGAGTATCGTGAAGTTTTTCCTGATGTTAAGTTAGCTGCGGACAGCAAGGCGTCTGGTCGGTGGGACACGAGTGCTGGTGGGATGTACTATGCGGTTGGTGTTGGCTCGAACTTAGCGGGTCGTGGTGGTGATTTAGTAATTATTGATGATCCGCATTCGGAGCAGACGGCGATGTCGAACACTGGGTTTGATGATGCGTGGGATTGGTACACTGGGGGCCCCCGACAGAGGCTCCAGCCGGGTGGGAGTATTGTTTTGGTACAAACGCGCTGGTCTGAGAAAGATATGACGGGTCAGTTGATACGGGCGATGGCTAAAGATCCTTTAGCGGATCAATGGGAGATTGTTGAGTTACCTGCTTTGTTTGACGATGATACTCCGTGTTGGCCTGAGTATTGGTCTTTGGATGATTTAATATCTGTTAAGGCGTCGATTCCTCCGAGTAAGTGGAATGCACAGTACCAGCAGAATCCGACGGGTGAGGAGAATGCGATTATTCGTCGTGAGTGGTGGCAGATGTGGGAAAAGGAGGTTGTCCCTAGTTTAGAGTATGTGATCCAGAGTTATGATACGGCGTTTAGTAAGAAGGAGACTGCGGATTATTCTGCGATTACGACATGGGGTGTATTTTATCCTGTGGATGGTATGGGTCCTAATTTAATTTTACTTGACAGCAAGAAGGGTAGATGGGATTTTCCTGAGTTAAAAGCAATTGCGTTAGAGGAGTACAAGTTTTGGGACCCCGACACGGTAATTATAGAGGCCAAGGCGAGTGGTATGCCCTTGACGCACGAGTTGCGTAATGTAGGAATACCTGTAGTTAACTTTACTCCAAGCAGGGGTAATGATAAGGTTTCGCGAGTCCACTCTGTTTCGCCGTTATTTGAAGCGGGGATGGTGTGGGCTCCCGATAAAACGTTTGCAGATGAGTTAATAGAAGAGGTTGCGGCCTTCCCAAACGGTGAATATGATGATTTAGTAGATAGCATGACGCAGGCGTTAATGAGATACAGGCAGGGTAATTTTGTACAATTACCAACAGATGACTGGGAAAATGAAGAAAACTCTGCTACAGTACGAGTATACTATTAGGTTAGGAGGTCTTTATGGCTGAAAAAGAGAACAGAGGTTTTACAAGTTTGATGGATACTGGGGTTCCTTCTCAGTTGGATGAAGAAGATCTAAGAGCGGAGCTTGAGGTAGAGCTTCCCGATAGTCAGAACAACGTTTTGGCTATGGTAGAAGCGGAGAATGTAGATAATATTGAGATAACCTCTGATGAGGATGGTAGTGTTACAGTAGATTTTGAACCTTCTGATGCCCGTGGTATGGGGGGTGATTTTTATATGAATCTTGCCGAAGAGATACCAGATCGTGAGTTAGGTAGGATATCGAGTGATTTATTGGGTGAATATGATGCCAATAAGTCTAGTCGGCAGGAGTGGGAAGACACTTATGCTAATGGATTAGAACTACTAGGATTTACGCATACGGAACGGACGGAGCCTTTTCGTGGAGCCTCTGGTGTAACTCATCCGTTACTGGCGGAAGCAGCGACACAATTCCAAGCACAGGCGTTTAATGAGTTATTACCTCCTAGTGGACCTGTAAAAACGCAGGTTATGGGGCAGGAAACTGTGGAAAAAGTGGCACAATCGCAACGTGTCAAGCAGTTTATGAATTATTACATTACAAATGTTATGGAGGATTACACTCCTGACATGGATCAGATGTTGTTTTACTTACCGTTGGCGGGAAGTACCTTTAAGAAAGTGTATTATGACGAGACGTTGTGTCGTGCGGTAAGTAAATTTGTGCCTGCGGAGAACCTTGTTGTACCGTATGAAACATCGGATTTGGATACATGTCCTAATATTACGCAAGTCATACGCATGTCGTTGAACGATTTACGCAAAAAACAAGTATCTGGATTTTATTTAGACGAGGAGGTTATACCTTCTCAGGCAGAATTAAGTGAAGTCAGCGAACAAGCGTCAAAGATCGAGGGTTTTGAACCTAATGATATTGATTATGACTGTACGATACTTGAGTGTCACGTTGATTTGGATTTAGAGGGTTATGAAGACAGGGACGAAGATGGCGAAGAGACGGGGATTAAGGTTCCTTATGTTGTCACAATATCGCAAGATAATGGGCAAGTTTTAGCAATACGGCGTAATTATCTCGAAGATGATGAGAAAAAACGTAAGATACAATATTTTGTACACTACAAGTTTTTACCGGGATTTGGGTTTTATGGATTGGGTTTAATACACACTATTGGCGGGTTGTCACGAACCGCCACGGCGGCACTGAGGCAGTTAATTGACGCTGGTACGTTGTCCAACCTCCCAGCGGGTTTCAAGGCCCGCGGACTACGGATCAGAGACGACGATGATCCGCTTCAGCCCGGTGAGTTCCGCGATGTGGATGCTCCCGGAGGGGCTATTCGTGACAGCCTTATGCCGCTGCCATTTAAGGGTCCAGACGCAACCTTGTTTAATTTACTAGGTTTTGTGGTTCAAGCTGGACAGAGATTTGCTACGATAACCGATATGAAGGTTGGCGATGGCAATGACCAAGCTGCTGTTGGAACCACTATGGCGATGTTGGAACAAGGCTCGCGGGTCATGTCGGCTGTACATAAGAGATTGCATTATGCGATGCGTGTTGAGTTTAAGATACTTGCGCGGGTTATGTCGGAGAGTTTACCGCAGGAGTATCCATATTCTGTCGCGGGTGACAATTCGAGTATTATGGCGAGTGATTTTGATGACAGGGTAGATGTTATTCCTGTGTCAAATCCGAATGTGTTTAGTCAATCCCAGCGTATTTTGTTAGCGCAGTCTAAAATGCAGTTAGCTGCGGCGGCGCCTCAGTTACATAATATGCACGAGGTATATAGGGATATGTACGAAGCGTTGGGTGTAACGGATATAGACCGTATAATGGTTGCGGTTCCTGACACTGATCCTGTGCCCACGGACCCTGCACAAGAGAATATTGATGCGTTAGACATGTTGCAGTTAACGGCGTTTGAGGGTCAGGATCATCAGGCGCACATTATGGCACACTTAGTCTTTGGAACGTCAGCGATGGTGGGTAGTTTACCGCCTGTTGCGATGGCGTTACAAAAGCATGTTTTGGAGCATATTAAGATAGAGGCGACTGAGCAAGCGCAGGCACAGATGCAGCAACAGGGGGTCACGGCCCAAGACCCAATGGCTATGGAAGCAATGATTGCTCAGATTGTCGCGCAGGGTATGCAGACGGTTAAGCAGTTATCGGCTCAGATATCGGGTGAAGGTCAAGAGGGTCCTGATCCGTTGGTACAGCTTAAAGAGAAAGAGTTGCAGATTCGCGCTCAGTCTGAACAGAAGGATGCTGAAGTGGACGCGGCTAAGATACAACTTGATGCACAGAGCTTGGCGATGCGTGATCGTCAGTTTGACCAGAGATTGGCGGCGCAAGAACGTCAAACAAAGGCCCGCATAGATTCATCTATGGAACGGGAATTACTTAAACAAAGAGGAAAATAGATATGAAAGATAGAAAGATCGCGGTTAACGGAACACCGCCAGCTAATCCACCTAAAGCTGTTCCTTACGCTCAGATTGATAATCAGGGCCGTATTCCATATGGGAAGACAGCCGAAGCCAAGATACCGATGAAGATGACTCGCGGAACTGTGCGAGGTATGGGTGCGGCTACTAAAGGTGGCGGATACTGGGAGTGCTAGATGCCCTTAAAAAAGGGTAAAAGTACTGACGTAATTAGTGATAACATAGGTAAGTTACGTCGAGAAGGATATCCAGCGAAACAGGCCGCAGCAATAGCCTATTCTCAAGCTAAGTATAACCAAGGCGGTTTAGTTGAAAAAGGTTATGGTGCGGGTATTACAACAGATTTTAGTAGAAAAGCTCGACCACAGAGGTTTCGAGGTATATTTTAGATATGCCTAAAGATACTATATACTGGAAAACGTTGCCGATTTTGTTTGTTTTTTTTGTGTTGGCAGTGTTTTTGTCTGGCTGTAGCAATTTTAATTGTGGCGGCGAAGCTCTTTCAATAGGAAAATTATGCACATGGGGCGCAAAATGAATTTAAAAAAAATCTTAGCATATATAATGGTTTTCTTTGCTTTTGTAATGATAGCATACATTGTTTTAAACGGTCCTGCGGAAGCAGAAACAAACACGGTTTCATCTACTGTTGTAACAGATAAAAGCGTTCCTACGGCAAATGCACCATCCGTTGTGGTAAGTAATAATGATGTGTGTAAGTCGGCAGCGGCAGCGAGTGTGCAAACACAAATATTAGGTGTGGCAACGGGTGTTACCATTAGTGATGAGAACTGTGAAAGGTTAAAGTTATCGCGTTCTTTATTTGCAATGGGTATGAAAGTGGCAGCGGTTTCGACGCTTTGTGGAGATCCAAGAGTATTTGATTCCATGTGGATGGCAGGTACTCCTTGTCCGTTTATGGGTTTTATTGGAGACGATGCAAAGGCTTCTTGGAAAAAGAACGAAGAGTTAATACCGTTAAACTCTGAAATTGGAAAAATTATTGCAAAAGAAAATATAGAAGCTGCAAGAAAAAAAGCTAAAGAAGATAGGGAAAAAGAAGCTGAAATAAAAGCTGCTAGAGAAAAAGCTGCTAAAGAAGCTAGAGAAAAAGCTAGAGCTGATAAAAAGAAAGCTAGAAAAGAAGCTAGATCTAAAAAAGGATCGTTAAATGGAGAAAAAGTTAAAGTATGGGCTACTCCTCTTGGGATACTTGGGTTCCTTCTCTTACTCTAGTGCCAATGATGTTTGCCCTACTGGAACAGTAGGATTGTGTGACCCCGTCGTTATTGAAACGGTTGTTGAAAGTATAGAGGTTACTAAAGAAAATGATGGTGTTGGTGAACTTACCACAACTGTCACTACTACTACGACAACTACTGACACAGTTATTAACGAAGATTCTGGAGACATACTGTCTTCGGAATCAGGTTTTGTATCCTCTTCTAAAGAAGGTGATATGGACAGTGATTGGGGAGGGCAGGGTCCAGCTAGTATGCCTACGGGTAACTCTTGTGGGGAACTTGGTCCAGATAGGTGCGCTATGATAACAGGGTCGGGAAACAATACTTCTGCGATGGGTGTCAGTGGCATGGGTACTACGTTTATACAAACAGTTAATATTTCTAATCTAAGTATAGAAAAAGGCGGTCGTACAAACTACACAATTAAAGTAGACAAACAAGATTCTAGTGACAGTATTTACATGCATATAACGGGTAAAGACGGGTCTACGGTTAAGTTTGCGGGAACAGATGTTCTTTCCGCAGCAGGTGTAAATAGTGGCTATGCAGCGTATTCTGGTGGATTTGACTTTGCAGATAGTCTTACAACACTTATCGTTGAGGTGGGTGGCAGAGACATTAATTTAGCCGTTGGTCCTGTCTTTGACGACGTAACAATTAATGTAATCTACAATGTTGTAAGCCAAATCGTACAACAAACGATAACAACGGTAGAAGAATACGTTTATCTACATAGCGATGCAACAGAGGTTGAAATAGATATAGTAGAAGAAATATTTAATAATAATGACATGGTTGAACAGCCTGACGGAGGATTTACATTAGAACCTATCGATGACGGGGGTATAGATGATGTTTCATATGATACTGTGGAGTTAGAATTAGATTTAGAATTAGATTTTGACATGGACATACCTGACATGGACATAGAGTTTGATTTACCAGAAATTACGATGGACACTCCAATTACCGTGGTGGAAGTTGAGATGGAAATGGAAATGGATCTAATGCCCTCTCCAGACACTAATGTGGAACCTGATATTGAGGTTGAGGCCCCTGTAGAGGAAGTAGAGGTAGCTGCGGTAGAGCCCGAACCAGAGCCTGTAGAAACTGTTTCGGAAAACAATACGGAGCCTGAAACGGTGGAAGAGCCTGTAGAAGAAACGGTGGATGAACCTCAAGAGGAGACAGAGGAAGTAAAAGAAGAATCAGAAGAGGTTAAAGAAGAGCCTAAAGAAGAAGTAAAAGAAGAGCCTAAAGAAGAACCAGAAGAAGTAAAAGAAGAGCCTGAAAAAGAAATAAAGGTAGCACCTAAAAAAGAAAGTAAGCCTAAAACTAAACAACAAAAAAAAGAAGAAAAACAAAAAGCTGGATCTAAAATTGTAAAAAAAATGGGAGATAAAGGTAGGTATGATACCACCAACCAACTTAAAACTCTTATTGTTATGAATGTTATAGCTGATACTAAATCATTTTTTAGCGCTCAAAAATTACAAAAAGATATACCGGGATTTTTTTCTAGCGCAACTGTGCCCGATGCTGTATTATCAGACAATAATATGGCAGCATACTTATTAACAGTGGGTTCTAGTCAAAAAATGAATAGTTTAATAAACAGTCAGTATGAGTAGGAAACATACATGTACGAATATGCTGTAAAAAACGTTGTTAAGGTTGTTGATGGTGATACTGTAGACATAGAAATTGATTTAGGATTTAGTCTTACAAAAAAAGAACGTGTTCGGTTAGCGGGCATTGATGCACCTGAAACTAGAACTAAGGACTTAGAGGAAAAGGCAAGTGGTATAGAAGCTAAAGAATTTTTAGAAAGGCGTCTTAACGATGGCGTACCCTCTGGATTAAAAGTTCGTACAGAAAAAGATGGTAAGTATGGTCGAATGCTTGGTTGGTTGTACATAGGTAAAACAAACCTAAACAAAGAAATGATTTACCGTGGTTATGCTTGGGAGTATGACGGAGGTCAAAAAAATAAAAGTTTGGATGATTTAAAAGCTAAAAGGACACGAGCTAATGGCTGAAGTAGAGTATGGTGGCGTAAAGGTATCTGGCAAAGGTTTGCTTGGTAAGCTTATTTGGATCTTACCTTTGATGGGTACACTGGCCGGAGGATCTTGGGCGGTTTTTGAATTTTACAAAGATTACGAAGACATGAAAGAGGCCGTGCAGGAATATGTAAGCCCTGACATGGGATGGGTAGAATCTCACATCAGTGAGACAAATGCAGAGCTTAAAATGGTTGAGCAAGAGTTTAGCCTGTTAAAAGAAGTTGACGAGGCGACTTCGGCAGTTATTCGTGAACAAATTAATAGTGTCAAAGAAATATCTGCAAACCTTCAAACTGATCTTCACGATTTACGGATGGATTTGAACCAAGATGTAGCTGAATTAAACAATCATATTGAGGTGACATCAGATAAATTGAACGATAATTTAAGTAAGCAAGAAGATCGACTTGAAAAACAAGACGCAAGAAATAGGCAGTCGGTAGAAGATGTTAATAAAGTTAGTTCAGATAATGTAACTATTGTTAGAGGATTAATAGCTAGTTCTGAAGAGCGTCGAGATAAAATGGTAGATCGTTTAGATACTAAAATAGCAGAGACACAAGCGATGATGGATAAATTGTCCAAAGAAAATCGTACAATGATAGAAAATATGCTACAAGAAAATAGAGAGTTAATAGAACAACTTAAAAATGATTTAGACACTAAAATAAGGAAGGCATTGGAAAATCCTTTGTCTGGAATGTCAAAATGAAAAACAAATGGATATGGATAGGGTTGGCACTGGTAATATTCATTGTCATAATATTTTATGGGGTAGATAAAGCGATGTGTACTCCTCCCTGCATTTAAATGAGCAAAGAACTCACAGCTCAACAGAAGTCCACCATGACATGGAGATGGACTGCACTTATATTTTATTTGTTAATTTGTTTTTATGATTTTTTGTTCTGCCCAGTTTGGTGGGGATTAAACAGGCCAGATATTTCCGAATTTATGGATATTATTAACGCTACGTCAGAGCCAATGGTTCAAATGGAGTTGATGAAAAAACTGACAGGGCAACACGAGCCCTTTACACTTTTAGGGGGTGGATTGTTTCATCTGGCATTTGGTGCTATATTAACGGGATCAGCGTTTGCCAATAAGGATTAAAACATGAAAAAGTTGCAAAAAAACAGTAAGTATTCTGTAGCGGATGCTGACGGCGATGGCGTTGTTACAGACGAGGAGATGGATCGCCATGCAATGTGGATTAGGCTTGAAAACGAGGATAAGCAGGCCGACACGCAACGAATGATGGCGTTGGTTTCTATGGTTGTTTCTATTGCAGGCGTAGCATTGTTGTTACTTCCGATAGTTCCTCTTGACAGGATGGAAACAGTATCTCCTGTTTTATCCACCTTTTTAATTGCAAACACTGGTATTGTTGCGGCATATATAACAGGTTCTGCTATATCAAAAACAAAAATGAAATAGGAAATAATGTATGATAAATTGTAAATGCGGTGAGAAATGTATCTGTCAGGACACCTGCGCTTGTATTGACCAATGTATTTGCAAGCGAAGAAAAGATAAATGAAATAGGAGAAACAAATGGCAAAAGTAAAAACGGTAGCTGCTCCAAAAGGATTTCATTGGATGAAATCTGGTTCGGGGTATAATTTAATGAAAGGTGATTACAAGCCTCATACAGGAGCCGTTAAACGAGCTTCTTTTAAAATACAAAAAACACATTTGAAAAAAGGGAAGGCATAAAATGTTGTCAATTTTAGGTTCTGTATTGGGATTTGCCACATCGGCTGTTCCAGCGATTACAGACTCATTTGCTCGTAAACAAAACAACAAACATGAGTTAGAAAAAATGAAGGCAATGGCTGAATTACGGGCCGCTGGTTATGACCAAGACTTACGCATGTATGAAACTATGGGTGCTGATAAAGAGCATGACCGCTTAATACAGCACGACATTAGTATTAATAAAGGAACTGGCTTTATTTCAGGACTACAGAAATCTGTACGTCCAGTGATAACCTACGCTTTTTTTATTCTCTTTGCCACCATAGAAGTTACTTTGCTGATGGAAGCTTTAAAAACAGGAACTGATTTTTCAGAAGCAATAAACATTTTGTGGGACCAAGAAACGAAAGCCATCTTTGCAGCAATTCTAAGTTTTTGGTTTGGGTCAAGGGCTATTGATAAAGCAAGGAAATTATAGATGAATAAAAATTATGACCATTGCTTAGAAATGTTATTAGAACACGAAGGCGGCTTTGTAAATCATCCGGATGATCCCGGGGGAATTACAAATTTAGGTGTTACTAAGAAAGTATACGAAGAGTGGGTTGAGCGTGAAGTATCTGAACAAGAAATGCGAGATCTTACAAAAGAAGAGGTTGCTCCAATATACAAAAGAAACTATTGGGATCGGTGTAAATGTAACTCGTTAGATTCTGGCGTTGATTTTTCTATTTTTGATTGGGCGGTAAATTCTGGAACAGGTAGAGCAGCAAAAGCTTTACAAAGAATTGTAGGCGCAACAGAAGACGGTGCAATTGGACCTGCTACACTTGCCTTAGTATCAAATCACAGCCCAGAAGATTTAATAGAAGAAATTTATAGTCAACGACAAATGTTTTACGAAAGTTTAGGTACTTTTGACACTTTTGGTAGAGGATGGAGCCGTAGAAACAAGGAAACAATGCAAGCTTCTTTGGAAATGATGGATTAATAAAAAAAACTTCTGGTCTTTTCTGTATAAGATATGCTAAGAGTTAATAGTAATCTATACGGGAGTATGCGAATGGATGAGATATTTTTTTCAGAAGCTACGTTTCGTATAATTAGGGAGAGGCGCGAAGTAATTTATAACTCTTTGATACATAATCAAGTAAAGAGTATGGAGCATTATCGTGAGCTTATGGGGATGTTACAGTCCCTAGATCATGTGGAACAGGAATTAAAAAGCCTGCTAGATAAACAGGAGCGTTCAAGTGAGTGAACCAGAAAAAGTGAACTTAACGGCGGCACAAGAAGGCGTTAAAAACCTTGCCGCAGCATATCAAGAAAAACCTAGCTTAAATCCAGAAGCAATAGGAAAAACCCTTTTAGATCGACTACCTTCTCCTACAGGATGGAGAATTTTAATTCTTCCGTACAAAGGTCACGGTAAGACAGACGGTGGTATTTTATTGCCAGACTCTGTTGTAGATCAACAAAAAATATCCACGCAAGTGGGGTATGTGCTTAAAGTAGGCGATTTAGCTTACAAAGATCCTGAAAAATTTCCATCAGGCGCATGGTGCGCGGAAAAAGATTGGGTAATGTTTGCACGTTATGCTGGATCTCGTTTTCAAATAGATGGTGGCGAGGTTCGTATTTTAAATGACGACGAGGTTTTAGCTAAAATAGCTGACCCTGAAGATATTTTACATTTATAAAAGGATATTGTTATGGCAGAACAAGCAGATCAAATAGAATTGGAATTAGATACTGAAGAGGATACTGAAGTATCAGTAGAAGAAATTGTAGCAACGGAAGAAAAGGAAGAGCAGGGTTCGTCTTCCGATCAATTTGATAAGAGTAATACGGCTACTCAAAAAAGAATTGACCGTTTGACTAAAAAATTAAGAGAAGCGGAGCGGCGTGAAAACGAAGCAGTTAATTATGCAAAAAACGTTACGTCGGAATCTCAAAAATTAAAGCAACGCATGGATAGTTTAGATTCTAGCTATGTAAATGAGTACTCTAGTCGTGTTTCTAGTCAAATGGAACAAGCTGAAAAAGATTTAGCGCGAGCAATGGAGCTTGGTGATACCGCAGAAGCGGTTAAGATACAACGCACCATGACTTCTTTGGCAATAGAGAATGATCGTGCGGAACAGGCAAAAGTACAGCAGGAACGTTATAAACAGCAGGCTGAAGCGCAAAGTCAAACAGCGGTTCAACAGCCTATGCCGCAACAACAACCTCGCAGACCCGACCCAAAAGCAGAGTCTTGGGCTCAAAAAAATGAGTGGTTTGGTCAAGACGAAGCTATGACATATGCGGCTTTTGGAATACATAAAAAACTTGTCGAAGAAGAAGGGTTTGACCCGACGAGCGATGAGTACTATAATGAACTTGACAGACAGGTTGCGGAAAGTTTTCCGCACAAGTTTTCTGCGAGCAAGAGGCCGCGTGTCGTCCAGAACGTCGCTTCTGCCAATAGGACTAATTCTGGGCGCAGTAGTGGGAAAAAGGTTAGACTCACCCCTAGCCAAGTTGCAATAGCAAAGAAATTGGGTGTGCCATTAGAAGAATACGCAAAATACGTTAAGGAGTAATTAAAGTGGAAGAAAACAATACAAAGTTGGAAGGCACAATTGATCGCGCTCCTCGCGCAAATAAAACTAGAGAGAAGACGGCTGTGCGTAAGCCGTGGGCTCCACCGTCCGTACTGGACTCACCCCCTGCACCAGATGGGTATAAGCATCGTTGGATAAGAGCGGAAACGCGAGGATTTGATGATACTAAAAACATCAGCGCTAAAATGCGCGAGGGCTGGGAACTTGTTAGAAAAGACGAGTACCCTGATTTTGAAGCCCCGGTTATTGAAACAGGTAAATATACAGGTGTGTTTGGTTTAGGCGGATTAATTCTTGCCAGAATACCGTTAGAAACAGTTGCGGAAAGAACGGCTCATTTCAATCAAAGAAATACCGATCAAATGCAGGCTGTAGACCATGATATGATGCGCGAGAATGCACATTCAACCATGACGATTAGCAAACCTGATCGTCAACAAAGAGTAACCTTCGGTGGACCTAGAAAAGATTAATCCACCACTACTGGAGAAAAATAAATGGCAAATACAGACTCATCTTATGGCCTCCGACCAATATCAAGGCAAGGCGCTTCGCCTTCGTCTAATGGTATGTCCGAATATCGTATTGCATCCGATAATAGCAACCCAATCTACCACGGCATGGCAGTTATTCCGTTAGCCGCTGGTGTTATCGACGATCTACAAGCTGCGGCTGGTGGTAACGTCGCTATATGTGGTGTTTTTAACGGCTGTGAATACGTTTCTTCGACTACTGGTGAAACAGTATGGTCAAATTACTGGCCCGGCTCTGGCGCGGATAGTGATTATCCTGTCAAAGCTTTCTTGTATGACGATCCAAATCAATTGTTCCAAATTGCTACTTCCAACGTTGTAGCAGGGCAGAACACAGAAGCTGAAGTAAGAACTTCGGTTTTTGCAAACATAGCGTTTGCAGATGGTAACAGTGGTTCTACAACTACTGGTATGTCTTCTGCGACAGCGGATTTAAATACAGTTGCAACCACCAACACATTGGCGTTGAGAATTATGGGGATCGTAGACGATCCTGCTAATGAAGACTTCACTGCTGCTGGTATCCCATTAATCGTTCGTATAAACAACCACTTCAATGCGCCTACAGGCTCTATTGCAGCGGCTACTGTTTCTACAACTGGCGTATAAAGGAGCTTAAAACATGGCTATATCTCGCGCACAACTAGCGAAAGAGCTAGAACCGGGCCTGAATGCGTTATTTGGGTTAGAATACAATCGTTACGAAAACGAGCATTCTGAAATTTTTGATGAAGAAAGTTCAGACAGAGCTTTTGAAGAAGAAGTAATGCTTGGTGGCTTTGCCTCTGCACCTACTAAAACAGAGGGTGGAGCTATATCATTTGATGACGCGCAGGAAACATATACTGCACGTTACACACATGATACGATTGCTTTGGCATTCTCAATTACTGAGGAAGCTATTGAAGATAACTTGTATGACCGTCTGGCATCACGCTACACTAAAGCTTTGGCTCGTTCCATGGCTCAAACCAAGCAAATTAAAGCAGCTTCTGTATTGAACAATGCGTTTAGTACTGGTGTTCATGCAATTGGTGATGGTGCAGCGCTTTGTTCGTCGTCGCATCCATCTTTATCTGGAAACCAGCGTAACTTGTTGTCAACTGCGGCAGACCTCAACGAGACTTCTCTTGAGCAAATGCTTATTGACATTGCTGGTTTAACTGATGAGCGTGGTCTAAAGATTGCGGTTCGTGGTATGAAGTTGATTATCCCTAAAGAACTGCAATTTATTGCAGAAAGGGTTATGAACTCTAACCTACGAAGCGGTACAGCGGACAACGACAACAACGCGATGAAGAACATGGGAATGCTTCCAGAAGGTGCGGCAGTTAATCACTTCCTTACTGACACAGATGCTTTCTTTGTTAAAACTGATGCCCCTAACGGCTTCAAGTACTTCAATCGTTCTTCAATCAAAACTGCCATGGAAGGCGATTTTGATACAGGCAACATGCGGTTTAAAGCCCGTGAGCGTTACAGCTTCGGTGTTTCAGACTGGCGTGGAGTCTTCGGAACTCCGGGAGCTTAAATGCTCTTTTGTAAAAATAGAAAAGGCGGCTCTGGTCGCCTTTTTTTGTTTTGAGAGGATAAAAAATGGCAAAAACAGGTTTATATGCAAATATTCATAAAAAAAGAGCTAGAATAGCCGCAGGATCGGGAGAAAAAATGAGAAAACCCGGTACTAAAGGGGCTCCTACCGCAAAACAATTTGCACAAGCAGCAAAAACGGCTAAAAAACCTACGCGGATGAAATATGGTGGGGCTGTTAAAAAGAAAGGAAAGATGAAAAAATGAATTGGATTAAAGGAAGATTAAAAGAACCTTCTAGTTACGGCGCTGCTGCGGTAGTTGGAGTAGGGTTAGGTATTGTATTTAGTATGCCTGTATTGACATGGGCAGGAATTATCTGTGCAATATTTGGGTTGGTTCTTAAAGAAAAATCAAGCGAGTAATTCTATAAGTTACCCTCTTTCTTTTTATAAAAAGGTGGTGTATCGTAAAATTACCTTGACAGTCGTATAATGCGGCTGACATTTGCCAAGACAAGGAGACACACATGGCTAATACAACATTTACAGGAGCAGTACGCTCCGAAAACGGTTTTAAAGTAGTATCAAAAAATGCTACAACAGGCGCATACACTGATACAGCGGTTATTGCCTCAACAGGTATTGTCACAAATAAATATGTGAAACACGTTGGTTTTGCGACAGGTGTTACTGTTAACACTACAGCAGGGGATAGCCCAGCAATTGGTGAGTTCACTCAACCAGCAAACACAATCATCACTGACATTAAGATATTCTGTGACACAGCTCCTGTTATTGGAACTGGCGATATCGGTTACGAAGTTGGTACATCTAGCTCAGGCGCACAAATTGTTGCGGCTCAGACTGATGAAATCCTTGATGGCGGTACAACCGTTGTTGAGCATAACGTAACTGTGACTAGTTTGGTTCTTCAGACACAAGATGGTACAACTGCACCAGCTTCTGTTCAGTATACAGACACCGCAAGAACTATTTACTGCAACATCACCAATACAGTTGATGCTACAACAGCAGGATCGTTCACATTCATCATTGAGTACGTTCAAATCGCATAATTCTTAATCAGGTAGGGGGAAACCCCTACCGTTTTTGTAAAGGAGAAATAAATGGCGGGATCAGATGTAAAACCAGTCATTGTTAGCGATGAGGTAGCTCTTGATGCTGACGGTATTTCAACAGCAGCATCAGTTGGAAACAATGCTGCGTTAACTATTGGAGGGGCTTTAGCGTCTGGCGGTAGTGTGACAAACGCTTCTGGAAGACAAGTTACAATTTTATCCGCTGGAGATGATTCGGGTATATCGTTTACTGTTGTTGGAACAGATGTAAATGGTAGTGCTTTAAGTGAAACTGTTACAGGTGCAAACACTGGAACAGCAACAAGTTCGGGCTACTTTAAAACAATAACAAGTATAACAGCCGTAGGTAATCCAGCAGGAAACGTTTCTGCGGGCATTAATAATAATGCTTTAGGTGTAATTTTTGCAGGAAGATGTAGACTAAAAGGTTTTTCTACAGTTTCTGGAGGATCAGCGGGTAAGATTAATATACGAAACGCAAGCGCTACTGGCACTGAATTAATTCAAGCCAGAACTATTGGAACTGATAGTTCTTCGGAAGACCCGTTTATTCCAGAAGAAGGGGTTTTGTTTCCTAGTGGCTGTTATGTTACTTTTGTTGTTGGTACTGTTGATTTAATGATGTTCTATCACGCATAGGGGTAAAAATGCCTACTACAAAAGATGTAAAACGTACGCCTTCTGGAAGAGTTGTTTATCGTGGAGAGTCTTTTGCTGGATTTAACAAACCAAAAAGAACACCAAACGCTAACAAAAAGAGCGCTGTTCTTGCCAAAAAAGGTAGCAACATTAAATTGGTTCGCTTTGGCGATCCAAATATGTCGATTAAAAAAAATCAACCGGGCAGAAGAAAAAACTTTCGGGCTAGGCATAATTGCGATACGGCAAAAGATAAATTCACAGCCAGATACTGGTCTTGTAAAGCATGGTGACATTATGAAAGCCGCAGACGTACTAAAAGAATTAGAAAAACATGAAGCGGAATGTTCTATCCGTTATAAAAATATTGAAGAACAATTAAGTAGCCAAAAAAACAGTTTAAGGTCTTTAGATCAAAAAGTCTGGGCATTAGCTGTTCTTATACTAATAGCGCCTTTTGCAAGTAAATTATTGGGGTAACCATGGCAGTATCGGGATCAAAAAACTTTGAATTAGACGTAGCAGATTATGTTGAAGAAGCTTTTGAACGTTGCGGTTTAGAAGTTCGCACAGGTTATGATTTAAAAAGTGCAAGAAGATCTCTTAATTTAATGCTTGCAGAGTGGGGTAATCGGGGCCTTAATCAATGGACTATTACAGAAACATCTCTTGTTACTGCAACAGGTGTTACAGAATATCCCGCAGGCATCCTTATTATGACAGTTGCTTCTCACGCAGGTTTTACTGTTGGAGAGACTATAACTGGCGGAACTAGCAGTGCAACTGCTACGATAACAAATTTACCGACATCTTCTGTAGGAGATTTAGAGGCTAATACTTTAGCTATAACAATACCAGTAGGGACGTTTGTTTCTGGAGAAACAATTACAGGAGGCACTAGCGGAACGTCTACTACAGTTTCTGCGGCAGTAGATTTTTCTAATACAAACAGTACAATAGATATATTATCTGCGGTGATAACGAGAGATTCCACTGATTTAAGTATTGATCGTGTTAGTAGAGAAGCTTTTATTAATATACCCACTAAATCTTCGACTGGTAGGATTACTCAATATTTTTTAGATAGGCAAATAACACCTGTTTTGAAAGTGTGGCCTGCGCCAGAAAATGACACTGATATAATTAAGTTTAACAGGCTTACTCGAATGGACGACGCTGATTTATATACAAATACATTAGATTTACCATTTAGGTTTTATCCTTGTTTAGCCGCAGGGTTAGCGTATTATATTTCTATGAAAAGAGCGCCCGATAGGATTCAAATTTTAAAAGCTTTGTACGAAGAAGAATTTGAACGCGCGGCTACAGAAGATAGGGATAGAGCTTCGTTTACAGTTGTTCCAAAAGTTAATTATCTTGGGAGCGTGTAATGAGTAAATATGCCAGCGGAAAAAATGCTTATGCAATATCGGATCGGTCTGGTTTTAGATACGCTTATAAAGATATGCGAAAAGAATGGAACGGATTGCTTGTAGGAAAAGATGAGTTTGAACCAAAACAACCACAATTAGGTCCGTTTAGAACTGTTTCTGATCCACAAGCTCTTCAAAATGCCAGACCCCCTCAAGGTGTAACACAAGAAAGAAGCGTTAATTGGGGTTGGAACCCTGTAGGGCAACGCTATAATTTTGGTTTAACTCCGAACCCATTAGTTTCAACGGGTTCTGTAGGTAGTGTAACGGTGGTGACAACATGAGCTTTACTTATTCTTCTTTAAAAACAGCAATTCAAAATTATGTAGACAATACGGAAACAAGTTTTGTATCTAATTTAGATAACTTTATAAAAACAGCCGAACAAACTATTTTAAATTCTATTGACTTACAATATTTTCGTAAAAATGTGACAGGAACAGTCACCGCAGACAATCAATATTTAGCTGTTCCTAGTGATTATTTAGCTTCTTTTAGTTTATCTGTTGTAGATTCTTCTAACAAAGAATTTTTATTAGAAAAAGACGTTAACTTTATACAATCTGTAAATCCAAATTCAGCTACTACAGGTGTTCCAAAATATTACGCTTATTTTGATATAAACAATTTTATTTTAGCGCCTACGCCTAGTGCAAATGCTGTCGCAGAACTGCATTATTTTTATAGACCCGCTAGTTTAACTGCGGCGGGAGATAGCGGAACAACATGGCTAAGTACTAACGCTCCAAACGCAATGCTTTATGGAAGTTTAATTGAAGCAAATATTTATATGAAAGGTGAACCAGACTTAATGAAAACCTATCAAGATCGTTTTTTACAGTCTTTAGAACGATTAAAAGATTATGGAGAGGCTCGCGAAAACTCAGATGCTTATCGCAAAGGACTACCTACGAGGCCAAGAACATGAAGATTGCTATTGTTGGTTTGGGAGGAAGTTATTCTGATTACATAGCGGCTCGGATACGTTCAGAAGAATTTGATGAAGTTTGGGGAATAAATTGCGTTGGTGGTATAATTCATGTAGATAAAACTATTATGATGGACCCTGTTTCAAGATTTTTAGATACCGAAAATGCAGGATCACAAACGGGAATAGCTAGGCATTTTTTAAAAACAAACACAAAACCAATTATTACTTGTGAAATGGATGATAGGGTTAAACATTTAGAACCTTACCCTCTTGAAGAAGTCGTTAAAGAATTAAACATTTGTTATTTTAATAACACGGTTCCGTATGCAATAGCTTATGCAATATGGGTTGGGGCAAAGCACCTTTCTTTATATGGTTTAGACTTTACATATAAAAACGTCAGTATTGCAGAAGCGGGTAGAGCGTGTACTGAGTTTTGGTGTGCTATTGCTACAACAAGAGGTATAAAAATAGAGGTTGCACATAACTCAGGTCTTTTAGATACTAATGTGCCAGATAATGAAAAACTATACGGGTATCACAGATTAGATGATCCTCTAGTGCAATTACACGAAAACGGGGGATTGTTGATAACAAAACAATCTAAAATGGAACCTCCAGAGCCAATAGATCAAGACCCTGTAATATTTGGAAGGCATGATATTCAAAAATTAAATGGGAAAGAACCACATGTTTAGCGTTAATAGTGATATTACTGTTGGTCAAGTCGGCGTTACAACTTCTGACGATGGCGGATTGTCTAACGAACAAATTTCTGAATTAGCAACTAATAAAATAGTATCTATTTCTGAAAATGCACCGGAACCTATAAAACAGCAAGCTCACCTTTTTGCAGATAATGTTCGTAATCTTTTGCAATATTATATAGAGTTGGCTAGAAAAGAAGAACGTGCTAACATATGTCATCAACTACGCAAAGCTGGTCAAAATGATTTAGCAGAAGTCATAAGGAGAATATGAAATGGCAATAACACAAGCAATGTGTACTTCGTTCAAAACAGAACTTTTGACGGCTACACATAATTTTGCTACTAATGGAAATGCTTTTAAGTTAGCGTTATATGCTATTGGTGGCGGTGGAAAATCTAGCACTACAGCTACATTAGGTGCTTCATCTACAGCTTACGTCACCACTGGAGAAGTAGCAAATAGTGGGTCGTATTCTGCGGGAGGAGGCGCTCTTACTAAAGTTGCTCCAACTTCAAGCGGAACTACAGCCTTTACAGATTTTGCTGATATAACTTTTACTACAGCAACTATTACGGCTAGGGGTGCTTTAATTTATAACGATACAAATAGCGACAAAGCTGTTTGTGTATTGGATTTTGGAAGCAATAAATCTTCTTCCTCTGGAAGTTTTACTATCCAATTTCCCACCGCAGACGCTAGTAATGCTATTATTCGTATAGCATGACGGGGTAACAAATGGCTAATATAACAGGCTGGGGGAGAGGCACTTGGGGTCAATTAACCTTTGGAGAACCTATACCTGTTGTTATTTCCGATGCGGCTGGCGCTACGGGTGCGGTTGGCAATGAATCTGTTGTTACAACCGCAGTAGTAAGCCCTACAGGGGTTTCTGCAACAGGTGCAATAGGAACTGTTCTTGCAGCGGGTGGAGCAGTCGTTACAGAAACAGGTTTAACGGGTACTATAGGTTTTGGCGACGAACAAGTTGTGGGAACCGCAGTAGTAAGCCCGACGGGTGTTTCTGCAACTAGCGCAGTGGGCAATGAATCTGTTGTTACGACGGGAACTGTTGCACTGACGGGTGTTTCTGCAACCAGCGCAATCGGGGATGTTAGTATTCAAGAAGGCGTTACTGTTTATCCAACTGGTGTTGCAACAACAGGACAAATTGGCGAACCACATGTATGGGGAATAATTATTCCTTCACAAACCCCTAGTTGGAGTGGTATAACAGCTTCACAAACACCTAGTTGGAGTAGCACTACTCCCTCACAAACACCCGCATGGACGGATATAGCGGCATAAGGAATATAACATGGCAAGTACATATGTGAATGACCTCAGACTAAACGAGATGGCTACGGGCGATGCGTCTGGAACATGGGGTACAACGACAAACACTAATTTAGAATTAATTGCAGAAGCGTTTAGTTACGGCACAGAGGCTATCACAACAAACGCAGATACGCATACAACTACAATTGCGGATGGAGCAACTGACCCCGGTAGGTCAATATTCTTGAAATATACAGGAACTTTAGACTCTGCTTGTACAATTACGATTGGGCCAAACACAGTTAGTAAATTGTGGTTTATTGAAAACGCAACCTCTGGTTCTCAAAACATTATTATATCTCAAGGATCTGGAGCCAACATAACAATTCCAGCGGGACAAACTAAGGCTGTCTACTCAGATGGTGCAGGCTCTGGCGCGGCTATGGTTGATGCCTTTGCTACGCTTAACGTAGTAGACTTGTTGGTTGATGACGATTTGACTGTTGCTGGAGATGTAGCCGTGACGGGGGATTATTCTTCCACAACTTCTGGTACATCCAACCTACGCCTTGGCGTTAACGCAGGTAACTCAATAGCTTCTGGTGGTAACTACAACGTAACCGTAGGTGACGAAGCTGGTACTGCAATTACGACTGGTGATGGGAATGTGGCTGTAGGTTATCAAGCCTTGTCTACTGAAGATGCAAATGGCGAAAGTGTAGCTATAGGTTATCGTGCTTTAAAAGTACAAAATGCAGGAGCCGCAGCATATAATACAGCAGTTGGATATGATGCAGGTGTAGCAGTAACCACAGCCGTGAACAACACCCTTATCGGTGGTCTATCTGGTGATGCGATTACAACAGGATCTAATAATACAGCATTGGGTAAAAGTTCTCTTTCAGCAATGACTACAGGTAATTCTAACGTAGCTATTGGAATTAGCGCACTTGCATCAGATACGTTAGGTGCTAGGAATATTGCTATAGGTGTAGGTGCTTTAGATACACAAAACTTTACAACAGCAACAAACGCTTACAATATAGCTATAGGATATGATGCAGGAACGGCAGTAACCACAGGCACAGACAATACTATAGTGGGTGCTTTAGCGGCTGACGCTCTTACAACAGGTTTTAATAACGTAGCTATGGGTAGAAATGCCTTGTCTACAGAAGACACAGGGCGTTACAACGTAGCTATCGGCATGAATGCTTTAAGAGATCAAAATGCAGATGTTGATAACTATAACACAGCAGTAGGTCATGCGGCTGGTGGAGATGTCACCACAGGCGTAAACAACACCCTCATCGGTGGCCTCGCTGGTGATGCTTTAACTGACGCTGACAACAATGTTGCAATTGGACAAGGTGCTTTAGGTGCTGATACTAAAGGAAGTAAAAATACAGCAGTCGGTCATTCGGCTCTTGAAGCTCAAAACTTTACGACTTCTACAAGTAGTTACAACACAGCAATTGGTTCTGACTCTGGTAAAGCAATCACAACAGGAGTGCAGAATACAATACTTGGTAGTAATGCAGGTGACGCATTAACTGACGCAGATAGAAATGTTGCAATAGGTTATAATGCTCTTACAAGTGATACATTAGGATCTAAGTCAGTAGCTATCGGTAGATCAGCTTTAGGAACGCAAAACTTTACGACTGCTACAGATAGTCATAACACAGCCGTAGGATATGAAGCTGGACAAGCAACGACTACAGGCACTCAGAATACCCTTATCGGTAGTGAAGCAGGAGATTCTATTACGACAGGGGGTCAAAATACTGCCGTTGGAAATGATGCTTTAGGTGTTTTGACTGTTGGTTCTGACAATGTAGCAATAGGTAAAAATGCACTAGAAGGTGATACTAAAGGTAGTAAAAGTGTTGCTATCGGTAGAAATGCTTTAGGAACACAAAACTTTACAACTGCTACAAATGCTGAAAACGTAGCCGTTGGATACCATGCTGGTACATCTGTAAGCACAGGTTTAGCTAACACTTTAATTGGTAGTTATGCAGGAGATTCAATTACAACAGGCTTAGACGATGTGGCACTTGGATATAAAGCCGCTGAGGATATGACAATCGGTAGATTTAATATAGCTATCGGTACGCAGGCATTAGGAAATGAAACAGTAGGTGATAGATCTATAGCTATAGGTTATCAGTCAGGTTATTATCAAGTATCAGATAGCAACAATGAAGAAGCACAAAATGTATATGTTGGTATGTACTCAGGACATTATAATGTTACTGGTACAGCTAACACAGCTATCGGTTATCAAGCATTATATGGCGCGACTACTAACAGTGCTAGTAGTAACACAGCCGTAGGTAAAAACGCAGGATTACTATGTAGAGGAGCTTCTAACACATTTGTTGGTCAATTATCAGGTGATGCCGTATCAACTGGTACACTTAATTCATTTTTTGGTCAAGATTCTGGTGGTTTAACTACAACGGGTTCTTACAACACGGCTCTGGGGGGAAGCGCACTTGCAAATACTACCACTTCAGCAGAAAATACAGCGGTTGGATTTCAGTCAGGATTCACAAATGTAACAGGTGCTGGACTTACTACGTTAGGAACTAAAGCTGGATATTATAGCACAGCAGATAATAATACTATGATAGGGTATCAAGCAGGGCTTAATGTATCTTCTGGTGCTAATAATACGTTTGTAGGAGATAGTGTTAATCATGTTACAACTACAGGTGAGAATGGATGTTTTATAGGGCATCTTTGTAGAGCATCAGGCGCAGATGTTGATAATGAACTTGTTATAGGTACTAACGGCATGATAGGTAAAGGTGCCCAAACTGCATTTATTAGTGGTGGTAATGGTCCTACTTACTCAGGTAATAACAGTGCAAATTTTGGAACAACTTCAGACAGACGCATTAAGAAAAACATTGTTGATAATAAT
>Ga0209992_10001340_pt1 | contig 26479 bp, 23 predicted proteins | sample 2SBtaG_2_FD_182564 | JGI IMG/M metagenome (GOLD analysis project Ga0209992, IMG submission 182564) | Deep subsurface microbial communities from Kolumbo volcano to uncover new lineages of life (NeLLi) - 2SBTROV12_ACTIVE470 metaG (SPAdes)... | ecosystem: Environmental > Aquatic > Marine >... | reverse complement strand
CGGATGTTGCCGGTCGCGGTGGTGAGCACGACGGTGGTGACGGTGTAGAAGATGCCACACCGTTCTCCATTCCGGTCATCTCGAATGTGACCTACATCGGAAGTGGCCAGAACGTCAATCCTCTCCCGGGTGGAGATGAGAATGGTGATGTCTTGAAAGTCCGTGACAACGCTGGTGGCAAGTACTGGAACTCGATCTTTACGGAATTCCCTAAAGAATCGGTAGATGTTGAAGATCTGTCATCAGGCGAAGACTCACGTGCCCGATTGGAAGCTGGTGACCTGGCCCTGAATAACAACTGGTTCTGGAATGTCGGTTCGTCGAATGACTTCTCATCGACCGGCGACGACTGGTCCCAGGCCATCATCGAAGCGAGCAACAGCTACTCCGATCCAGATCTCGCAAGCATCAGCCGTGATGCTGGAAGCAATGGCCTTGACCCACGTCCAAATGCAGGCTCTGCTGCTCTCACTGCCGCACAAGATTTCGGAGACGATTGGTTCTACGATGTGACCTACAACGGCGCTTTTGGTACAGACCTTTGGCTCAATGGCTGGACTGCCCTTCATGCCAATGATCACCTTGGCGACATTGCTGCAGCAGCTGGCATGGTTACCATCGCTGATGACGTTACTTCAGATCAGACGTGGACGGCAAGCAACACCTACATGCTTGACGGCCTCATCTTCGTCGATGACGGCGCTACGCTGACCATTGAACCGGGGACGGTTATCAAAGGCCTTGAACAGGGCAGCATCACAACGGGAGATGGTGCTTCTGCATTGATCATTCGTCGTGGTGGAAAGATCATGGCTGACGGTAACCCTCTTCAGCCGATCATTTTCACGTCTGAGCTGGACGACACCAATGACGCTCTTGATCTGGATCAGCGCGACCGCGGCCTCTGGGGCGGCGTGATCATCCTCGGGAAAGCAACAACGAACATGCCGACGACCGACAACCAGATCGAAGGCATTGACATCCTGACCGATCCGGCACTCTACGGAGGCACGGACGACCATGACAATTCCGGAACGCTTCGTTACGTATCGATCCGCCACGGAGGATTTTCCATCTCTGGCGTAGAAGGTGACGAAATCAACGGTCTTACGATGGGCGCTGTTGGCGATGGCACTACCATCGAATATGTAGAAGTCTTCGCGAACTTCGATGACTGCTACGAGTGGTTTGGCGGAACGGTGAACGCGAAATATCTAGTTGGTGCCTTCTGTGGCGATGACTCCTATGACTACGATCAGGGCTTCCGCGGAAAAGGCCAGTTCTGGTTCTCGATTCACGATACGGATGTTGCCGGTCGCGGTGGTGAGCACGACGGTGGTGACGGTGTAGAAGATGCCACACCGTTCTCCATTCCGGTCATCTCGAATGTGACCTACATCGGAAGTGGCCAGAACGTCAATCCTCTCCCCGGTGGAGATGAGAATGGTGATGTCTTGAAAGTCCGTGACAACGCGGGTGGCAAATACTGGAACTCGATTTTCACGGAATTCCCGAAAGAGTCCATTGATGTTGAAGATCTGTCATCAGGCGAAGACTCACGTGCCCGATTGGAAGCTGGTGACCTGGCCCTTAACAACAACTGGTTCTGGAATGTCGGTTCGTCGAATGACTTCTCATCGACCGGCGACGCCTGGTCGCAGGCCATCATCGAAGCGAGCAACAGCTACAGCGATCCAGATCTCGCAAGCATCAGCCGTGACGCCGGAAGCAACGGCCTCGACCCACGACCAAATGCTGGCTCTGCTGCTCTCACTGCCGCACAAGATTTCGGAGACGATTGGTTCTACGATGTGACCTACAACGGCGCTTTTGGTACAGACCTTTGGCTCAATGGCTGGACGGCTCTACACGCCAATGATCACCTTGGCGACATTGCTGCAGCAGCTGGCACGATTACCATCGCTGATGACGTTACTTCAGATCAGACGTGGACCGCAAGCAACACCTACATGCTTGACGGCCTCATCTTCGTCGATGACGGCGCTACGCTGACCATTGAACCGGGGACGGTTATCAAAGGCCTTGAACAGGGCAGCATCACAACGGGAGATGGTGCTTCTGCATTGATCATTCGTCGTGGTGGAAAGATCATGGCTGACGGTAACCCTCTTCAGCCGATCATTTTCACGTCTGAGCTGGACGACACCAATGACGCTCTTGATCTGGATCAGCGCGACCGCGGCCTCTGGGGCGGCGTGATCATCCTCGGGAAAGCAACAACGAACATGCCGACGACCGACAACCAGATCGAAGGCATTGACATCCTGACCGATCCGGCACTCTACGGAGGCACGGACGACCATGACAATTCCGGAACGCTTCGTTACGTATCGATCCGCCACGGAGGATTTTCCATCTCTGGCGTAGAAGGTGACGAAATCAACGGTCTTACGATGGGCGCTGTTGGCGATGGCACTACCATCGAATATGTAGAAGTCTTCGCGAACTTCGATGACTGCTACGAGTGGTTTGGCGGAACGGTGAACGCGAAATATCTAGTTGGTGCCTTCTGTGGCGATGACTCCTATGACTACGATCAGGGCTTCCGCGGAAAAGGCCAGTTCTGGTTCTCGATTCACGATACGGATGTTGCCGGTCGCGGTGGTGAGCACGACGGTGGTGACGGTGTAGAAGATGCCACACCGTTCTCCATTCCGGTCATCTCGAATGTGACCTACATCGGAAGTGGCCAGAACGTCAATCCTCTCCCGGGTGGAGACGAGAACGGTGATGTCTTGAAAGTCCGTGACAACGCCGGTGGCAAGTACTGGAACTCGATCTTCACCGAATTCCCGAAGGAGTCGGTAGATGTTGAAGATCTTTCATCTGGCGAAGACTCACGTGCTCGATTGGAAGCTGGTGACCTGGCCCTTAACAACAACTGGTTCTGGAATGTCGGTTCGTCGAATGACTTCTCATCGACAGGCGACGCCTGGTCGCAGGCCATCATCGAAGCGAGCAACAGCTACAGCGATCCAGATCTTGCCGGCATTTGCCGCACCATGGACAACTGTTTGGATCCTCGTCCGAATGCCGGCAGTGCTGCGATGAGTGCTGCAGTTTCTGTTGGTGACTCGTTCTTCGACGATGTGTCCTACGTAGGAGCGTTCGGAGAAAACCTCTGGGTATCTGACTGGACGGCACTTGCCGCTAATGGCTTCCTTGGCCGGATCTCTTCTGTTGCACTTGAAGAGCTTGAAGGTACCCTTCCAACTACGATTGAATTGGACCAGAACTACCCGAATCCATTCAATCCTTCTACTGCTATCGAGTACCGCGTTGCAGCTTCATTCAACGTGCGATTGGCAGTCTATGATATCCTCGGCCGTGAAGTTGCCGAGCTCGTAAATGACGTGCAGCCCGCCGGATCGTATCGGGTGACATTTGATGCTACCGGCCTGACTTCAGGAATGTATATCTACCGTCTCGAAGTTGGTGGCGACGTCATAACCAAGAGCATGATGCTCATGAAATAGGGTAAGTGCAGGGTCTTCCGGGATGTTGTACTCTGTTCTTTCCCTTACCAGACAGGGGTGTCGCCTTAGGCGGCGCCCCTGTTTTTTTAATGTAGTTCTGGTAAGGCGGACAAATGTCTATTGTTCAGAACTATTTGTCGCTTGCACCATCAATTCTGTCATTCGCTTGACGAACTCCTGTGGTGACTCCAGCGTCCCGTCCGCCAGTTGGGCACCTTCGAAGAGTTGAAGGACCGTGGATTCAACGAGACCCTCCGTGCCTTCCTCACCCGTTTTGGCGATCAGATTTTTGATCAATGGGTGCTGCAGATTGATTTCGAGGACTTTTTTGGAGCCCGAAAAGTTTTCGTCCATCATCTTCATCATGCGCTCCATCTGCGTGTCGAGTCCTTCTTTACCGACAACCAAGGTCGCTGCGGAATCGACGAGTCGGTCTGACGGCTTTACGTCTTCTACTCGGTCTCCGAGGACCTCCTTGAAGCGCTCGATGATTTTTTTCGAATCTGCCTTTGTCGGCGCCCCTTTTTTCTTCTTCTTGTCCTTCTTCAGGTCAAGGTCGGCCGTCTCCACGCTTTTCAGCTCATGATCCTTGTAGGTAGGCACGCCCGGCATGATGAAGGCATCCACCGGCTCCGTCATCAGGAGCACTTCCAGGTCATTTGCTTTGAAATACTCCAGATTGGGATTCAATTCCGCCGCCGCACGACCGTCTGCGAGGACAAAATAGATCTCCTTCTGACCCGGCTGCATGCGGTCGACATACTGTTCGAGGCTGACGTACTCACCGGCTTCTTTGGCCGTTGACTCGAACCGAAAGAGTTCGATCATCTCGTCGCGGTGTTCGAACTCCGTCTGCAGACCTGATTTGAACAACGGCCCGAATTCCCTGAAAAATGTGTCGTAGCGATCAGAATCCTCAACCGACCACTCTTTCAGCATCCCGAGGATCTTTCCGGTCAATACTTTTCGAATCTTGGCCAGAACAGGACTGTTCTGTGTCACCTCACGTGAGACGTTCAGCGAAAGGTCTTCCGAGTCGACCACTCCTTTGACAAACCGGGCGTATTCGGGAAGCAGATTCTTGGCGTCATCCTGAATGAAGACCTTGGACGAATACAGGTGCACTCCGTACTGGTAGTCCTCCTGATACAGTCCACGAGGGGCCTTTTTCGGGATAAACAGAAGCGATTTAAAACTGATTCGTCCTTCCACATTGACCTGAAGGTGGCCCAGCGGCTCGGCAAAATCACCGGAAACAAATTTGTAGAATTCGGTCAGTTCTTCGTCCTTGACCTCAGATTTTCCTTTGTGCCAGAGCGCATCGACCGTATTGACTTCCTCTCCCTCGACATGGATCGGGAAATCAACAAAATTGGAGTACTTCTTGATGATCTGCTTGATGCGCCATTCCTCGGCGAACTCCCCTTTGTCTTCCTTCAGGTGAAGTGTGATGGTCGTGCCGCGCTGGGTCTGATCTGTTTCTTCGATCGTGAACGATCCAGCACCGTCCGACTTCCATTGAAGGCCGACGCTATCCGTATCGGCGTGTCGGGTATCGATGGTAATCTCGTCAGCAACCATGAAAGCGGCGTAAAAACCCACTCCGAACTGACCGATCATCTGTGCGTCGACCGGGCCATCACCCTTTTTCATCTCGGCCACAAAATCGAGGGTGCCCGATGACGCGACAGTCCCAATACGACTGAGCAGATCTTCACGAGTCATTCCGATCCCTGTGTCTGTCAGGGTCAGGGTGTTGGTGTTTTTATCCAGCTTGATGTCAATTTGCTGATCAGCATCTGGGTCGACGACCTCACGATCAGTCAGCATCCTGAATCGAACTTTGTTCAACGCATCAGATGCGTTTGAAATCAGCTCGCGAAGAAAAATTTCTTCGTGGGTGTAAAGCGAGTGGATGATCAGATGAAGCAGTTGCTTCATCTCTGCCTTGAACTCGAAAGTCTCTGTCTGGGGGGTCTTTGTCTCGGACATAGTCGATTCGACGTGCGTCGGTGGTGGAATTCTTGTTGGGGAAGAACACGATCGTGCCCATTCTTGCCCGAAAGCACCTTTTTGTTCCGTGAACATTCGCGGGAGCAATGCCCTGGGCTTCACCTGAAGCGTATCACCGTCAGACCTTCTTGACGAACTCGGATTTGAGGCTCATAGCGCCGATGCCGGGAATCTTGCAATCGATGTCATGATCGCCATCCACGAGGCGAATGTTTTTCGCCTTCGTGCCCACTTTGACGACCAGTGATGATCCCTTCACTTTAAGGTCCTTGATTACGGTCACCGTATCTCCATCTTTCAGCTCATTGCCGTTGGCATCTCGAACGATGGCTGCTTCTGCCGCCGCCTCAGCAGACCATTCGTTACCACACTCGGGGCAGGCGAGAAGCGTGCCGTTGTCATACGTGTAGGCCGATGAACACTGCGGACAGGGTGGAAATTCAGACATATAAACACACAAATTAAGTAGGATTGGTGCTGCAACCGTCACACGTTGCAAAATGTTCGAGGAGGGTTGTGGAAATCAAGCGCCAATAAAAAAGGCGCGCCGCAATAAGCGGCGCGCCTTTTTTTGCACTTAGTAAGGTCAGCATCATCCAACCCGACGGGTCCTGACGGCAGATGGGCGGGCTCGTCGATCTTCCCGACGTATACCCGGGCGCGATTCATTCATATTGGGGATAAATCGATTCATGATTCCCTCATTCTCAGCCGCTTTCGCAGCAGCAAGAGCCTCAGCCGCCATTCCCAACCATTCTCTCATCCCGCGATCACGAATCAGCTGAGCTGTTACGCTCGCTCTGTCGCTCTCGTTAAGTTCGCCGGCCATGTATCCAGCCAGCATGTTCTCGTCAATACGCATGATCGTACCCCAAATAGGCGCGAATTTGTGTTGGTCCGTCCCGTGTAGAAGAACCTCGCCCATCCAGTATCGGCCATATTCTGAGAGACTTAAGCTCTCACGAAAACTTTTATAGATGCTATTCAGCATCGATTGGATAGTGGTCTGCATCCGTGTACAGGACCTTCCATTGCCCATTCCTCTTTTCCCAAACGAATGAATTCGGACCCCAGGAATGAATCAAATCTCCTGTCTTGGTGACAATCGAATCGCGAAAGTTGAAAGAGGAGATGGCGTGATCTGCCCCCAGCAGCGTGATCTGCAGCTGTGTCCAATTCGTGTGGAATACTTCCAGCGATGGCATGAATCCTCGAGCTCCCTCGACGGCATCCTCGTAGGTCATCTGGTTGCCATCGACCATCATGGTGAATTCCGGCCACAGAAGATCGATGACCCCTTCTGCGCTTCGGCTTGTGTCTGCCGAGTGAAACGCCCACACGCCTGCCTCGACCTGAGCACGGTTATCAGAGTGATCCGACTCATCGACCGAAGTACATCCAGTCATTAAGATGGTGATCAACAACACCATGCCAGCTATTGGAGCCGGCGCGATTTTTTTCTGGTTCATGGTGGATCCGGGGTTGAATACCTGAACGCTACTGGGAAGTAACCTGCGTACCATGAGATACGATGGCCCGCCACTCATTTCCAAAACGCTTGAAGACTGTGGTGAATCTGTATTGACCGCTGATGTCAGTGTCCTCGTAATCTCCCTGTGCGTGTGTCACTCCCATGGCAACAGCCGTCTCGCCGAGAACACGGATGTGAATGTCGCGGGGATCAAGTGAGTAGAACTGAAGATTAGGATCGACAACGGATGCCAGTTCCTGTTCTTTCGTAATCAGAGAACCGTCGGGACTGACTGACAGATACGAATCATCCCAGATCTCATTCAGGCGAGCAATATCACGCCCCAGAATAGACTCGTGCCAGACCTTTACGAGATGCTGCAGCCTTTCCTGATCGAACGAGTGAGATGAATTAGAGTCCGGCATTTGCGTCTCCCAGTTTTACTGATTTGAGTTATCCATGTCGGCCGTGATATACCATCGATTGTCGTCGAGGAGGGCAAGAGTCAGAATGTATTTCCCAAGGTCCTTGGCGGCGGGAGCGTAACTGAATCCGCCAAGGATATACCCTACCGATCCCTCGACAGAAAATTCTATTGCCCTCAGATGGAGTGGCCCTTGAGATCCGCGGTACGCTTCCTCGATATTTTCGCGCCCTCTGACTGGAGCATGCCGGGGTCGCATGATGAATCCGTCAGGAGTGAACAATGCGGCGAGCGCTTCTGAATCTCCATTTCGCCATCCCTCTTCGTAGTCCCTTAACACCCTCTCGAGATCCTCAGGAAGTTCTATAGACGAATGCTCATTCAAAGCGGCGACATCACTTTCCTGCGCAAATGTCGAAATTGAAAAACAGAAAGCCAAGATGATAAATGCTGAGCACTGCTTCATTGGGTTACCTCACACTGGTAATTTGATTCTGCGTCCTTCCGGGTGTTCATATCCAAACGTCATTCGGCGCGGATTTAGTACCTCCTGCATTACCCGTATTGACCACACCACGAGGTTCAATCACCATGACCAGGCACTCAGATTTCGCCACCGGTCGGTGTTCGACGCCGCGTGGAACGACGTACAATTCCCCTCGTGCGAGTCGCACAAATCCGTCCCGGAATTCGATGTTCAACTCTCCGTCAATGACCAAAAACGCCTCGTCAGTTTCGGTATGTGAGTGCCAGACAAACTCCCCTTCCACGCGAGCCAACTTGAACTGGTAATCGTTCAGTTCGGCAATGACACGCGGAGACCATTGTTCGGAAAACAAGCTGAATTTGTCTTCGATATTGATGGGCGCAGGGTTCATGTCCGAAAGTGGTTTAGGGTGAGATGTTCAGAACAGGCGTTCCTCTCGGAGACAGCCAGTAGCCGACAGACAGATCTCCGACAACGTCCATCTTCGGAAAGCTTGAGAAATGGTGCCTTCCTGGATTCCTTTTAGTGTGACTTGCCGAAGCAGCATTCGGGGTGAAGGTCAGCTGGTCGATTCAGGGTTCGACAAGATGTGCACAGCGAATGATCCTCGCAACCCGGTCGGCTGGTGCCGTGCGGCGTTCGGCGCCTTCAACCGTTCCGGCGAAAAAGACAGTAGTTATACATCTGAGGTGTTCCGCCAGGCGTAGTGTGCAATTCTTCGTGCTGCTTCTCGAGTCTGAAGCCGGGGCCCATCACCTCTGCCAGCTCTTCTGCAGAATACCGTTGAACGGGTAAGCCACTGCACTTCGCCGGCGCTTCCGCGGCAAACGTCGCGATCAAAACGTATCCACCCGACTTCAACGACTTTGCCATGCTCGCCAGATACCTGGCTCTTCGAATCGGATCAACCAGAAAATGAAATACCGCCCGGTCATGCCAGAGTATAAATCGATTGTTCGGAAGTGTCAGCTCGGCAATGTCACCCTGTATCCAACCGATCTCGTCTGCTTTGTGCCCGAGTCGGCTTCGAACTTTTTCCAGGGCGGTTCGCGAGATGTCAAGAAGAGTAAGATCCTGATAATCTTCGCCCATGAGGTCGTCAACGAGCGTGGACACTCCGCCTCCGATATCGATTATCGCAGAGTTCTTTGGAAGCTGAAGCTTTGCGATCCACTCGGCGGAAGTCTCCAATCTGGAACGGTGCCATCCCAGTTGAGATGGTAGTTTTTCCGCGTACGCTCTTTCCCAGTGTGCCTTTCGATCCATTCACTCTTGTTCGGGTCTTGTTCGAACATTAGTCATTCGATCGCAATACCCGTCCTGGTCGGTTTCCTGTCATTTCGCGATCCAGTAATACGAAAACGCCATTCACTGTGACGTGGTGTATTCCCTCAGCATATTGGTGGGGATCTTTGAATGTAGCGGTGTCGATAACCGTGGCCGGATCAAGAACAGCTATGTCGGCGAACGCCCCAACCTGGATTCTGCCCCGATCACCCAAACCGATCCTGTCTGCCGGCATTCGGGTCATCTTGTGAACGGCCTCGGCGAACTCAAGAACCCCCTGGTCCCTCGAGTAGTGCCCCAAGACGCGGGCAAACGATCCATAATTGCGGGGATGTGGTACACTTTCATTGGGCTCGAAGATGCCACCGTCCGAGGCAATCATGGTTTGCGGATGCTGCATGATGCGGACGACGTCTTCCTCGTTCATCGCGTGAAAGATGCCACTGAATCCTCCTTTTTCCTGTAATTCAAGTGCCAGATCGGCGGCCTCTTCGACCGTCAGCGGCAGCCCGCGGTCCGTGAGGATGTTCGCCAGTGTTTTCCCATTCAGACTCGGATCCCATTCACAGTTGGCAATCTGTACGTTGGCTGGATTGTTACCGCCCCGATCGTGGATCAAATTGTACAAAACCGCCTCTCGAATCCGCTCCCGCGTGGAAGGGTCATTCAGTTTCTCGACCAGGTCTTCCTGGTCTCCTTCGAGGCTCCAGATCGGAAACAGAACGCTTAATCCGGTACTGGAAGCGGTATATGGATACTGGTCGACCGATACATCTACACCTCGCTCAATTGCCGCGTCCACCAGCGCAAGCGAGGCTCTGCTCTGCCCCCACATATCCGCTCCCATGGCTTTGTGGTGCGTCAGTTGCGTAGGCAAACCACCTTCCTCTCCAATGCGAATCGTTTCTTCGACGCTTTTAAGAAGATCGAGGCCTTCTTCTCGCATATGACTGATATAGATCCCGCCGTGCTCACCTGCTACGCGCGCCAACTCAATCACCTCCTCTGTTTGGGCGAAAGCCCCTGGCGCATATTTGAGTCCCGAAGAGAGACCGAAGGCTCCTTCCTGCATTGACGTCGAAATCAGCTCCTTCATTGACTCCATCTCGTCATCGGTTGGGGGCCGATTCACATTGCCCATGACCTGACCCCTGATCGTACCGTGCCCCACAAACGTTCCGAAGTTGACGGATGCAGGCGTAGCCTCAAGGCGTCCCAGAAACTCGGCTATCGGATACGGTGAACTCCCGTCTGGCCCCTCAATGACCGTTGTCACACCTTGCCGGATGTAATTTTCAGCATCGGGCCATCTGAAAATGCCGCGTCTAGCGTGGCTGTGAATATCAATCAGTCCCGGAACCAGGACCAGACCTGCAATATCAATGCGCCGCGAGGCCCTGTACCCACTCAAATCCCCGATCGCTACAATTCGATCTCCGCGCACTCCGACGTCGGCACCGATACCTGCCTGACCACTTCCGTCTACGATGGTACCGTTTTCAAAAACGATCGAAAGAACCGTCTCGTTCGCTCGATGCTGAGCGTTCGCGCCGTATACGAGTGAGAAAATCAGAAAAGTGGCGAGAGTGAGGCGTTTGCACATGGTTGTTGGCAATCATTCGGTCCGTGAATCAAATCGGTCCCAGAATGATAGATAACGAGCAAACACCAGACGATCCAGAGCAACTGCCATCGATACGCCTACTCCGAACATCACGATGTCGAGCGTATCGTATGTGGTGCCGAGAGCGTAATACCCGAAGGCCTGGGCCACCTCTGTCGCCGTAGATGCTCCGAAGACCAGCAGCGCTTTCAGCTTCCAGCTGCGCAAAAACGGAATAGATGAGTCGGTTATGCACAGGGCGAAATAGAATCCGAACGGAGCGACGATGTCGGAAAAGTAGCTGTAGTAGAGCAGATACCATTCTCCATTAAGAAGCGCCCCCAGTCGGAAAGCATGGATGGCAGCGACAATCAATATGATAGCAATCGCTACGATTTTCCGGCCCGGAATCTTGATTGATTGAACGCTCTCGTCATCCATTCAGAACCCCCGTTAGGCTGTCAACCAGGCTTTCTCGCCGTCAGAATATCTGAAGCCATCACGCCGACCGCGTCTCCTCCTCGTCTGAGAATATCGGTTCTGGAAAGCAACTCTGCTTTGAACAGACCCCGCTTTTCTTCGCTCATTTCCTTCAGCCTGGGAGCTATCGGGGTCGAGTATGCAATATCCATAATATGACTGTCGCCTCCACTCAGGACAAAATCCATCGAAGGTCTCGTCAATTGAACGTCTTCGAATCCGGCTGAATTGAAATGACTTTCAAGAGCGTCCGATGGTAGGTGATCGAACGGTACGCGCATGATCGCGGAGGTCTCCTCTTCTCCAATCGCTTCGAGAGCCTCACAAACTGCACCGAACATCTGACATTCATCCACAGGACGCCAGGTACTCACCACCGCTTTGCCACCGCTTTTCAAGACCCTGAAGATCTCTCCGGCTGCCCTGGCTTTGTCGGGGAAGAACTGGAATCCTTGCTGGCACACCACTCGGTCCACTGAATCGTCCAGGCAGTCAAGCGAATCAGCCGGGCAGACGACGAAGTCCCGCACGACGTCCAGGTCTGCGCATCGCTGGCGAGCAAGGTTGAGCATTTCCGCGTTGATATCTGCAGCGATGAGCTTCCCCGAAGCTCCGAGCTTTTGGCCGATCTGATAGGCCACGATGCCTGTTCCACTTGCCAGATCCACAACTGATCTTCCCTCCCAGGGGCCGTGATCTTCAACCAGACGCGCTGCCCAGGGGTCAAAAAGGACCGGCACAAGGCCGTTGTCATATGCTTTGGCGACTGAATCGTCGCCGAATTCCAGGGTTGGTTTTTCGCTCATGATCTCGATAGTGTCTGATAGTTCACTCTACGAAACATAGAGGCTCTACTTTTCCCCAAGTCTTGGGGTCAACAGACCATTCAGATCCCCAACCGGGTGCCGGGGGAGTTAATTGTCTGGTGTCAGCGTTGTACCAGGCGCTGCCCACGTGACAGCATCTCCGATAAGGCCGTGAGGATAGCTTACAACCTCAAGTCTGTCCGGCACAAATTTGATCAGCAGATACATGTCTTCCCGATCCGGATAGAACGAGGTCCAATGTGGCATCCAACGCTTCTCTTTTTCCTCGGAATTGTCTTCCAAATACGCATGCCCGGTCATGGTAACATATCCCGCCCCATCCGGCATTTCGTAATGCAAAGAGGCTCGTGAATCAGCCTCAATTTCTGCTACCTTGGCGCTGTGCCGATTCGTGCCAAACCACACGACCATGTTTTTCTCAGGCTGAAACGGCTCCATGGTCCGCGCCTGTGGATGACCTGTTTTATCGAGCGTGATCAACGTCCCATACTGCAGACTCGAAATCATCTCCCGGGCAGTTGAGACGATGAGATCACGAGATGGTGAACTCTCGTCCTGGGCCACAACGAAGACTGGAATCGAAAACGACACCAGCATCAATGCCAGAACACATTGTTTACGAACGCTCACCGGATCAGCGTCCCAGAACCGCGAGACCCTGTTCAAATACAATGTCGACCGGAATGCCTTCGTCGGCAAGACGATCAAGATCCGCCTGAAGCTGGCTCGGAATCCTGGCATATTCGTCCACAAAAGCTGCAACGCCATCGTAGTCGCCATCGCCCTGGAAACGGAGGATTTTTTCGGTAAGCGCATTCATGGCTTCGATCATCTTGTCGTAATCGGCACTGTACGCGCCGGTTGCGTCATCGCGTGTGAATGCCCCCATTTCACTGAAGAAGTTGAAGCGGATCATGTTTGCACGACCATGAGCGCTCGAAGCACCGAAACGTACAGAGCGGAATATGCCTGCAAGGAACGTGACCATGTTCTCGCGGATGTCCGCGTCCTCTTCACCAGCTTCGATCAGCTTGGAAACCATGTACAGCCCAAGGATGTCGGCTTTCCCTTCCTCAAGGGCCGAAGCATGTTCTTTCAGAGCGCCACGCACAGTGGAAGAGCCGTCCAGCGTATTTTTGATGCCCAGTCCGTGAGCAACTTCGTGGAACATGGTGTTGCCGAAGAATGCATCAAACGAGATGAACTCACGCTGGTCCTCGGCAATAAGAACCTCAGAAATCGGCACCAGAATCTTGTCGAATTTGGCCTGCATCGAGTTTTTCAGCTGCAACCGGCGCGTGCCTTTCGCAAGCTGAACCTCTTCATCGTTCGGCAGGTTGATCGCAATCGTTTTCGATCCGGCATTTGTGTCGCCCGCATAATAGATGACATCGTACGCATTGAGATCCGAGTCAGTGCCGGGTGTTTCCTGCTTGTACTCAGGTGGGACCGGAAGACCTTCCTGAAGCATGGGAAGCATGGCAGCATATTTGGACAAGCGCTCGCTCCAACTCATGTCCTTGATAAGCACGAAAGCTTCGGCAGCAGCTTTATAGCCATAAAGACCGTCTTCGTACGTCTCGATGGGGCCCACGACAAAGTCGATGCGATTGTCCTTCATATCCATCCAGGCGAAATCGCTTTCCTGGTAGTCTGAGCTGGTCAACGCTTCCGCACGAAGCTCCAGATACTTTTTCAGGCCAGGTTCATCGGCAAACGTTGCGGCGGCTCTGATCTCATGAGCAGCTCGTTCCATGTGCTCTTCGAAGGCATCGTGGTAAGAGATCGCCTCCAAGTTCTCACTGGCATCGCGAACCACCATCGTATAGAGATCGGCAAGAGATGGATTCATCGCCACAGCGGCTTCGAATTCTTCTTTTGACATATCTGCAGGATACAGATTGGATCCTGAAGGCTTGTCACCAACGCCGTCAATGAAGGGTGCATTCCCGTCAATACGATCCCATGGACCGTAGTTGATGCGTGCGAACTCTCGAAGTGCGGGATCTTCGATGGACTCGAGAAGCTCCTCCCGATCTCCATATGCCTGCATCCAGAAAATGGCTTCCATTTCATCTGCTGCAGCGAACAGGTGAGGAAGCATCCTGCATTCGTTTTCGCTGAGGACGCTCAGATCCGTGGTCAACGCAAAAGACGTGTACTTGGACAGCAGTTCGCGACCAAACTCTGATCCATCGGTCATGTCAACATCGATACTGTTCATGGTGCCTTCTGCAGAAAGGGTTGCCGCACAATCGAAATCAGCCGAATAGTCTGAACCTGACTGACATCCTAGAATGAGGACCGCTGCGGCGCTCAGTATTAAAAGGGATCGTTTCATTTTCGTGCCTCAGTTGTTATCGCTCGCGTGTTTCGTAAGTACGCGGTAAGGAAGCATCTCCGAGAACAACGAAATCACCGAGACCGGTGTGCTCTGCGGGATCGAATGTGTTAATGTCGTCGACACTCTGATTGGCGATGATCAGCATCTTCGTTCCGGGTCGGTACTGGATCAGGTGCTCTGGAATACCCGTGCCGGATTCGACGTGGAATCCACCAACCATGTGGGTCACCTTGGCGCCGGGATTTCTGGTCATGTACTCCGCAATCGACCAGGCCATGGTTGCGTCCCACAGGGACTGCGCGTCGAGCATTGAGCCACCCCCATGTTGATCGGAGGCTGGCATTGCGGGTGTAGCGTCTTCGTCTTGCTCCATTTCGTGGTTCATCTCGTGCTCTTCGCCCTCGCCATGCTCCATTTCGTGGTTCATCTCGTGCTCTTCGCCCTCGCCATGCTCCATTTCGTGGTTCATCTCGTGCTCTTTGCCCTCGCCATGCTCCATTTCGTGGTTCATCTCGTGCTCTTCGCCTTCGCCATGCTCCATTTCGTGGTTCATCTCATGGCCTTCACCTTCGCCCATTTCGTGCGGCTTTTCTTTGCCTTCTGCCATGTGCTTCGCGTGCATGGCGGCATGGTCTTCTTCACTGCCCATTTCGTGGTTCATCTCGTGCTCTTCGCCTTCGCCATGCTCCATTTCGTGATTCATTTCATGGCCTTCACCCATGGAGCATTCTCCTTCTTCGCTCGAGCACAACGTCTTGGGGGGGGCTTCCTCCTCGGGCTTCATCGCCGCCATCATTTCTGCCATGGCCTCTTCCATGACCTTGTTCCACTGGGCAGTGTACTGGTCAGATGGAGCACCGTAAGGCAGCGGAGCCAGATAGGAACGTGCCTGATCTGAGAGTTCGTTCAGCGCACTGCGGCCTTCTCTTGTCACCCGATTCGCATATCTGCGGGGGGCATTGGCCGCAACGACGTCTAGATCATTCTCCCGAGCAAACTCTACGACCGGCTTGTAGTCTGTCTCATAGTTGCTCCACGGACTGCTTGAAAGCTGGAAGTGCGATTCGCTGATCAGGCCATCGAGATACTCGTCCACGATGTACTGAACGTCCCGTGCAAACATTTCCATTGAGAGCGCAGAAGCGTGGCCGAAAACATCAAACATGGTTTCGAAAACAATCTTTTCGATGTGATGCGACACCGGATCGTTGTGCAGTTCACCGATGAAAACCACGTCGACGCCACCGAGCGCTTCGGCGAGCTCAGCTTCGGTTGCCGGAGTGCCGTCAGAGCGGTAAATCCTGAAGCTGTCTGAACTGACGTCAGCAACCTGCTCGTCCTGAGCGTCCTGTGCAATGGCAGGAACCGCGAGAACAGATGCAAAAAACACAAGACAGAGTGTAAGGCGAGACATATCGATGTATCGGCTGGTGGTGGGAGTCGGGGGAATCAAGCAAAGGTACTGAGACAGCGTGCGACTGTCGAAGGCGAATTACCGCCTGCGTTTGTGGTCGCGACCCTGACCTTTTCTATTGCCTCTATTATCATCGCGGCGCTCGTCTCGTGACGGCTCTGCAGTCGATGACTTGTGGAGTGATTCGTGATACAAATCATCGAGGAGCATGGCCAAAAGTTCTGGCTCCTCACCTGCGAGATTGTTAACGAGCGGAAGGAACCGCTGCAACCGTTCTTTTTCCAGATTGGAACGATCCCTGAAAGTGGATTCAAGAACAACAGTGAGTCTGTCTGTAACTCGTTGGGCGACATCATCTTCGTCGGGTACTTCGTGTTGTGTCATGGGAATGGAATAGCGTTGCCCGATGGCAAGCAGATTGCGTTGTTCTTCTATTGAAATGAGCACGAGCGCGGTGCCTGTCTTGCCAGCGCGTGCCGTTCGTCCAGCCCGGTGGACGTAATATTCTGGATCCTGAGGCAGGTCGTACATGATCACGTGACTCAGGTCGGTGATATCGATGCCCCTTGCTGCAACATCTGTTGCCACCAGAAAACGCAGACGACCATCCCGGATCTTCTGCATAACTTTCTCTCGCGCATTCTGCGAAAGATCACCAGACAGGCTGTCTGCATCGAAGCCATAGTTCTTGAGGAACTGGCCCAGATATTCAACGTCGCGTTTCGTGTTGGCGAAAATGATCGCCGAATCCGGGTTTTCCATCTCGATCAGGCGAGCCAGAATGCGGTCTTTCGCCATTCTCTCGCATCTGAAGTAGCGGTGTTCAATGGCATCTACGCTGACATTTCCGCTGCTCAAGGAAAGGAATCCCGGATCGTTCAGAAACTTGGTCGACAAGTAGCGAACTCTTTTCGGCATGGTCGCACTGAACATGCACGACTGTCGGTTTTTAGGCAGATATCGTTCGAGCTTCAACATATCCGGGTAGAAACCCATTGACAGCATCTCGTCAGCTTCGTCGAAGACCAGCATTCTGAGGTCATCGAGAATGAGGCGACCCTGCTGAATATGATCAAGGATTCGACCCGGTGTTCCAATTATTACCTGAGCTCCGTCGCGGAGTGCCTTGATCTGAGGCTCATATTTGACGCCGCCGTAAATGACCACACTTGAAAACGGGTGATCTCCTCTAAGGCTGTCAAACTCCTCATGAATCTGGCGCGCGAGCTCTCGAGTCGGGGACAAGACGAGTGCCTGGGCACCCAACTGGGTTTCGTCCAGCAGATTGAAAAGGGGCAACAGGAAGCCACCTGTTTTCCCTGAACCCGTGCGCGATTGTACGATCATATCCCGTCCGTCGAGGAGATACGGGATGGCCTTTTCCTGAACTGGCATCAACTTTTGCCAACCAATGGATTGCACAGCGTAGCGAAGAACATCGGGAAGTGTCTCAACCGTTGCCGACGGCAGTGGAGGATCGGGTTCGGTGAACGAGCTTGTGGCTTTGGCTTCACTTCTCTCAGCCTGTGCTCTCGACGTCAGGTCGATCCCGGTAACAAAGCTCCTTTTAGGGCCGTTGGACATAAAATTCAGGGTACGCTTGTTCTCGCGTAGATTAATTCAGGCGGCGCGCTTTCGCACAGTTTACATGGCCAGGCCACCGTCCACGTGCAAAACGTGACCGGTAATATATGAGGCATCGTCCGAAGCAAGAAAAAGTACCGCCGATGCAATGTCTTCCGTGTTTGCCGGTCTGCCAACCGGTACCGACCCAAGCATCGCTTCCCTTGCTGCTTCCGAAAGCGAAGAAGTCATATCGGTCTCGACGTACCCGGGTGCCACAACGTTGACGGTGACTCCGCGCGCACCCAGTTCTTTTGCGAGACTTTTGGAAAAACCGATGATGCCGGCTTTTGAGGCTGCGTAGTTGGTTTGTCCTGCATTTCCCATGACGCCAACGACCGAAGAAAGGTTCACGATGCGGCCGTAGCGCTGACGCATCATCTGGCGGTAGGCTGCTTTGGAATAGTTGAAAACGCTTTTGAGGTTCGTGCCAACAACTGCGTCAAAATCTTCTTCACTCATTCGAAGCATCAGGTTGTCGCGCGTGACACCGGCATTGTTCACGATGATGTCCATCGATCCCCAATCGGCGACGATTTCGGCGACTGCCGACTCAGCGGCTGAAAAATCGGCAGCGTCCGCCTGAAATGCACGAGCTTTGACGCCTGCACCTTTGAGCTCTGCAACGAGTGCATTTGCTTCCTCGGTCGAGGAGCGGTACGTGAACGCCACGTTTGCTCCTTCTTCAGCGAAACGTGTGACGATGGCTTTACCGATTCCCCGGGTACCGCCGGTCACTAGTACGTTTTTGTCCTTGAATGATTCTGACATGAATACGTGTTTCAGTTTGATTCAATATCGGCCACGCTCGAGATCGAAGCCGTTTTTAATTCTCTTCCCAGAGTCCTCTTAACGAGACCACTCAGGACCTTTCCCGCGCCGATTTCGACGAAGCTCGATGCTCCGTCCTGTTCCATAGTCTTGAGAGACTGTGCCCATTTCACGGGCGCTGTCAGCTGATCCACAAGTCGCTGGCGGATCTCATCCGGGTTCTGCGAAGGCGCCGCCGTGACGTTCAGATATACCGGGCACACAGGTTCTTTGATGGTCAGCGCGGCGAGCCCTTCTGCGAGGCCCTCCGCGGCAAACTCCATCAGTGGCGAGTGAAATGCTCCCGAGACGGGAAGCGGAAGGGCTCGCCGCGCCCCTCGTTCTGGTGCTAATTCGACAGCCCGTGTCACGGCTTCCACATCTCCTGAGATTACAATTTGTCCGGGCGAATTGAAATTGGCTGGCTGCACGATTCCTTCCGCAGAAGCATCGGCACATAGCTGTTCAACATCGGCATCTTCCATTCCCAGAATTGCGGCCATCGTACCCGGGCGGACATCACCCGCTTTGGACATCAACTCCCCGCGAAGGCGAACGATGCGCAGTCCGTCTTCGAACGAAAGGGCTCCGGCAGCCGCGAGGGCACTGTATTCACCGAGGCTGTGACCCGCGACCATGTCAGGTGTGCCAAGTCTCCCGTCAGCCGCAGCAAGAACAGCCATAGAATGAGCAAACAAGGCAGGCTGGGTGTACTGAGTCTGTTTCAGACGCGCTTTATCTACATCTGCGGAATCGCGATTTCCAGATCCAAACATCATGTCCGAGAGCGCAAAGCCGAGAATCTCGTCGGCCTGAATTAACAGTTCTCTGGCCGCAGGATTGTTGTCGAACAGATCGAAGGCCATACCCACATATTGTGATCCCTGGCCAGGAAAGAGGAAAGCTGTTTTTGACATCAAAAATCTCCTTCGGTGTTTACGCCTCTGATGGCGCGGAATCGTAGGCCCATTTCACGTAGGCTGACCCCCACGTGAACCCGCCTCCAAACGCCGCCAAAACGAGATTGTCACCTTTTTTCAATTCAGATTCCCAATCGGCAAGGCAGAGCGGGATGGTAGCGGCCGTCGTGTTCCCGTAACGCTCGATGTTGAGCATGACCTTGTCCATCGTGACACCCATTCTCCTGGCTGTGGCATCAATGATGCGAAGATTTGCCTGATGGGGCACCAGATACCGCACATCGTCAGCAGTCAGACCGTTCTGCTCCATGATCTCTGCGGCTACGTCTGCCATGCCTTTGACGGCGCTCTTGAATACCGGTTGGCCTTCCTGATGCAGGTAGTGCCATCCATTGGCGATTGTCTCGGCTGAAGACGGGTTCAGGCTTCCGCCACCCAACATGCAAAGTGCCGACCACTGTGATCCGTCTGAATGCTCGATCGAGTCAAGAATTCCGTGACCGCTCGTGTCCGGCTCGAGAAGAACCCCGGCTGCTCCGTCCCCAAATAGAATACAGGTCGTCCGATCTGAGTAATCGACGATGCTGCTCATCTTGTCTGCTCCGATCACCAATACCTTTTTGTGCTTTCCGGATTCGATGAATCGAGCGCCGGTGGACAGCGCGAATAGAAAGCCCGAGCAAGCGGCAGACACATCGAAGGCCCACGCATTGGTTGCCCCTATGTTGGCGGCGACCATACAGGCTGTCGCCGGGAAAAACATATCCGGCGTTACCGTTGCGATAATTACGAGTTCTATTTCCTCCGGAGAAACACCGCTTTTGCGAAGGATTTCTTTGGCCGCTTCTGTGGCCATATAAGAGGTCGCCTTGTCAGGATCTTTCAGAATCCTTCGCTCCTTGATACCCGTTCTGGTCTGAATCCACTCGTCAGACGTGTCGACCAACTTCTCCAGATCGGCATTGGTCATCTTGTCTTCCGGGAGGAAGTGTCCAACAGCCGTGATGGCTGCTCGTACGTTTTCCATATCGTTATTCAGGTGATACTACCACGTTGGTTGGAGCGATGAGAGGGGTGATTGCGAAATGACCCAGGACTCGATTTCCACGGAAGCGCTCCATTACTGAAGAGCCTCTGCAATGGTCTCTGACACACGCTCGCGAATCATTTTGTCAGCAGCCAGAATCAGATTCTTGATGGCATATCCGTCCGATCCTCCATGTCCGATGAAGACCGTTCCATCGACACCGAGTAGCGGAGCGCCACCGAATTCTTTGTAGTCAAAACGTGCCTTCACGCCGGCGAGAGCCTTTGCAACTGCCGCCTGTTCCTGAGGCTGCATCTGCAATCGCATCATCTCCGCACCGATCATTTTCGGAAGGACGGTAGATACACTCTCTCCAAATTTGAGAAGGATATTTCCAACGAATCCGTCGCAGACAATTACATCTGCTGCATGATTCATGATGTCGCGTCCTTCAATATTACCAACGAAATTGATACCGTCGGCGGCAGTCAAAGCTTCATAAGCGCTCTTGGCCAGTTCGTCTCCTTTGCCCGGCTCTTCACCGACATTGAGAAGACCAACCGATGCGTTGGCCGCTCCAAGAACCCGTTCAGCATATACGCTTCCCATTCGGGCGAACTGGACGAGGTGCTCAGGTTTGCAACCTACGTTGGTGCCAACATCGAGAACGATAGCCACGCCTTTGAGCGTCGGGAAATATCCAATTACCGAGGGTCTTGAAACTCCCGGTAGGCGACCAACGATGAACAGAGCTCCGGCCATCACAGCTCCGGTATTTCCTGCCGAAACGAAACCGTCCGCCTGGCCCGCCTTGCACATTCCCATACCAATGTGTATTGAGGAACGTTGCTTGGTCTTGAGCGCTGTCGACGGGGATTCATCCATTGTGATGATATCCGGGGCGTCGACAATTGTGATGGCTGCCTGGACATCCGGATCCAGCTCGCCTACGAGTGGCAAAATACGATCTTCCGGCCCTGTCAGAATGACTGCCAGCTCGCCTGTGCGTTCGTTCAAAGCAAGAGCAACCCCTTCCACGACGACGTCGGGAGCATTGTCACCACCCATTGCGTCAACGGCAATTCGTGTGGGCATGAGGCCTCGGGGAGCTAGTTACTGGGAATGTCCCAACCTTGATCGACTGGGTCGAGGGGCTGAATCGCAAGAACGCGATCTTCGCAGAATGCCATCCTGGCAAAATGCGACTTTGGATAAATTCAATCGCCGATCCACCCGAGTGGCACGTTTCAGTGCATCGCATCTCGAGATTAACCGGCGTTTGATTATCCCGCGTTTTCGCGCTCTACAACTGAACGACCACGGTAGTGACCACAGTTCGGGCAGGCGCGATGAAGCAGTTTTGTCTCACTGCAATTTGGGCATTCCATTGTGGTAGGCGCGCTCAAACGATTGTAGTACGTTGAACGGCGCTTTCTTGTACGCGCTTTGGAATTCTTTCGTCTTGGGTTAGCCATAATGCAACCTGAAGCTTCAGCTGGTTTTTATTGTTCGGTTTCCCCTTCAGACTCTGAACGGAGCTTCGTCAGGGCGCTCCATCTCGGATCAATATCCGATTCTGTCGCCTCCCCGAACGAGGTGGGAATGTCCAGGTCCTTTGCTCCCGGCGCGATCTTTCGGATCGGCACTGCGAGCAGCAGGGTATCCCTTACTATGTTTGTGAGATCAATTTCCTGTTGGTCCACTTTGAGTGGGCGCAGGTCCTCGTCCTCGTTTTCCGGATCAATCTCGTTCGGCGGTAAAAATACCACCGAATAATTTCCTTTGACCGGATGATCAAAGTCGACCGCTGTTCGATCGCATACCAGCAAGGCTGTCGCCGAAGCTGACATCCTCACGTAGAGTCTCTTGCCGTTGACATCGATTCGCACCGCCGCTCGAATATTCGAAAAGCGAGTACCATCGATGTCAAGTTCTTCCGGGTCAGGCGAGAGTTCCAACTCGTGGACTCCTGCTTTCAATGATCTGATATCAATCTTGAACATCAATCCTTCCCGAACGATCGAGCAATGAATGAATCACCGATACTCTCGGCGATGCGGTCTCTGCAGTATGCGTTCCGAAGCCGGTCGGACACAGAAGGGCTAAGATACGGCGACATCAAGTCTTTTAGCAAAGCTTCTGCCCCCGGAAGAATGCCGAAAAGCGTGTGAAGTTTGACGAATTCAGGAGGCAAAAAACAGGGAAGTTGAACAAGTTCTGTGAAATCCATCTCGCTTCGCTTGAACTTTCACGGCTCAGTCGTTAGAATCGAGGGTGGTTATCAACATTCCGGTTTCGGTGTTGATGGCCGGTCCGAGACCTCTGCAACCCGGTAGAAACTCTGCAGATTTGCGGCGAGATGGACGAAAAATGAGACGTGAGATTCTCCCACTGGATCGGATATTTATTTCCATTATTGACTGATCCCCGAATCTGATGACTCATTGAGCCTGAATCGGCTCGAAAAGTGTTGACAACATGTGCATTTCTCCAATTCGGAGGAGTCTGGGGCTCTGCTTCGCCACAATGGCGTCAGAGCCTTTGTGATCTTCACTGCTCATCGAACGATCCAGGACACGATAAGCTCTTTGTTTATAAACTGTTAACCAGAAACGACCAATTCTTGCTGATCTCGACCTCCGTTTTTGAAAGCTGAGTTTGCGTTCATCAGTCTTCTGTACTCTTCCGGCTAACATTGTTGAGAACGCGTGAATAACCGGGTCCTAAAAGACTCGAAACCACGCTTTTCGGCAGGCAAGTGAACAAAAATCCTGGCTTTGTCACAGACGCGTTCGACAATGTTGGCAGCGTCCGATAACAGAATTGATGATTCGGGGCGCGCTGCGCACCACCACGTAAGATTGAGTGTCGAGTGAGAATGGAGAAATCTGCTGAAACAGTCTGGACAGAATGCCTCGAAATTATTCGGGACAATGTCAGCAGGCAGAGTTTCAGGACATGGTTCTCTCCCCTGAAAGCTCTGCGGCTCGAGGACGAGGGCTCGCTCCAGAAATTGACCATTCAGCTCCCGAGCCGATTCTATTTCGAGTGGCTGGAAGAGCATTATTTCGGGCTGTTGAGGAAGACCATTACAAAGGTGCTCGGAGCCAATGGTCGACTTTTCTACGACATCGTGATCGAGAAAGATGATCAGGAGTCGGGCTTTGATGGCACGGTCATGCAATTGCCGGCAAGACAACCTGCCAACGAGCCGCAACCTGTTCAGGCGGTCGGCCGAGACACACGCGAGGGCAATGTAGGTGGTGTTCCTTCCTCCCCTCCAACCGGGTATGGAATGCCTCACGCACCCGTCAGTCCATCCGGTTTCGGCAGTCCGGCAGGAACTCCGTCTTCGGCCAGCAGCTCGATCGGCAATCCATTCGTTATTCCAGGGATCCAGAAGCTTCAAGTCGAATCTCATCTGAATCCCAACTACACGTTTGATCGATTCATCGAGGGTGACTGCAACCGTCTCGCGCGTAGCGCCTCGCTGGCCATCGCGCAGCAACCGGGCGGAACGAGCTTCAATCCATTCCTTCTTTATGGCGGAGTTGGACTCGGAAAAACGCACCTGATCCAGGCGATTGGAAATTACCTCCACGCCAACAGGCCCGATGCCACGGTTCTCTACGTCTCGAGTGAGCAGTTTACGAATGAGTTTGTGCAGTCCATTCAGAACAACCGCGTCAGCGATTTCTCACTGTTTTATAGACACATCGACCTGCTGGTCATCGATGACGTTCAGTTCTTCAGCGGAAAAGAGAAGACGCAGGAAGAGTTCTTCCACATTTTCAACGCCCTCCACCAGAGCGGAAAGCAGATCATCCTCTCCGCCGACAGGCCACCTCGGGACATCAAGGGCATCGAAGAACGTCTGCTTTCCAGGTTCCAATGGGGACTCTCAGCTGACCTTCAACCGCCTGATTTCGAAACAAGAATGGCGATCCTGAAGCGCAAAGCCATTGAAGACGGAATCGACATCAGCGACGATATTTTTGAGTTTGTAGCCCACAATATCAAATCCAATATCCGCGAGCTTGAAGGTGCGCTTATCCGTCTACTGGCACACGGAACGCTGCATAAGAGGGAAATCGACCTCTCGCTGGCGAAAGACGTTCTTCGCGACCTCATTACCGACTCGCGGGTCACGCTGACGATTGATCAGATTCAGCGGCTCGTCTGCGAGTATTTTGGGATTGAAGAAGACCTCGTCCGCGCGAAGACCCGCAAGCGTGAAGTAGTTCAGGCTCGTCAGGTGGCTATGTATTTCTGCAAGAAGCTGACTCAGCATTCACTCAAAACGATCGGCCTCCATTTTGGAGGGCGGGATCACTCAACGGTCATCCACGCCAACCAGAGTGTTGAGAATCAGATTGACACCGATCCAAAGTTCGCAGAAATCATTGAAGAGATCTCAAACAAAATTGATTTGAGAAGCCGGTAAAAACCGTTGCTTGGTGTAGAAATGACACCAAGTAAAATGGTATCTTGCGGGATCATTCTAATCCTGGGAAACTGATATGAAATTCGCCGCTTCAAGCGTTGAACTTCTCAAAGCCCTGCAAACCGTCAGCGGCGCCGTACCATCGAAAAGCACACTTCCGATTCTGGAGTGCATTCTATTTGAAGAAGATGGTGGAAAATTGCGCTTGAGCGCCACTGATCTGGAGATCTCGATCGTCCAGAAAATCGACGTGTCTGTCGAAGTTGATGGACCGACACGCGTCGCCGTTCCGGCCAAACGACTGATTGATACCCTGCGCGCACTTTCAAACGTTCCGGTCCGCTTCGCAGCCGATGCCGAATTCAATGTTGCTCTCGATACCGACCAGGGACACTACAAGATGGTCGGCCATGATGGCGCAGACTACCCGGCCCTGCCTGAGCTGAGTGACAGTGTGACGGTCGAGACCGACGGAGCGCTTCTAAAGCGAGCCATCCACAAGACTTCGTTTGCGGTCAGCCGCGACGCCCTTCGTCCGGCCATGATGGGGATCTTTTTTCAGATTACGCGCGACTCTGGCAAAACTGTCGCTACTGACGGACACCGTCTCGTCAAGCTCCAACTTGAGCACTTGAGCGCCGCCGAGGATCTTGAATTTATCGTGCCGGAAAAGGCCGTTTCCCTTGCTGCCAAAGTTGCCACAGACGATTCCTGCACATTGACGGTGGACAGCGGATATGCCGGTTTTGATTTCGGCGAGTCCCGCGTCCTGGCGCGTTTGATTGATGAGCCCTACCCGAATTATCAGGCCGTCATTCCTGTCGACAACGACAAGAAGATGACCGCCAACAAGGAGGCCATGCTCGCCGCAGTTAAACGTGTTGCGCTCTACTCCTCCACCATGACAAACCAGATTCGCCTCTCAGTTGAAAAGGATGCGGTAGTGGTTTCGGCGGAAGACCTCGAACGTGCGAGCTCTGCCAATGAGACAGTTTCCTGTGACTACGACGGCGACAGCCTGGTCATCGGATTCAACGCGACCTACCTGACGGAAGTGCTTTCGAACGTTGACTCAGAGGATGTCCTCTTCGAATTCAGCTCACCGAACCGCGCGGGCGTCGTGACACCGGCCAATCAGAAAGACGGAGAGACCATGATGATGCTCATCATGCCCGTCATGCTGAATACGTACGCCTAAGAAAACACGGACGCTCAGGCCATTTTCAGAAGACCTCGTGTTTTGAGAGGCCCGGCCTGCGGCCGGGCCTCTCGCACATATCCTCAATTGTTGAACGGATCGGAAAATCGTTCTTCTGTTGCCAGACTCTCGTCGGTCAGTACTTTCAAGAACGCCACCAGTGCGTCGCGCTCGTTTCGATTCAGGTTCATCCGGATTGGATTTCCCTGCCGATTCGTAAGCCGATTGTCCAGGTCAGGATGCGCCTGTATCCCGCTGTTATAGAATTCTACAACCTGATCGAGCGTCGCGAACCTACCATCATGCATGTAAGGAGCGGTGAGCTCGATATTTCTCAGCGATGCCATTTTGAATCGCCCGTTTCCTGCCCCTTGATCTGCCGAAGTGTCCAGATCCAGACCGTTGTTGCGTGGCCGATCGCCCACAAATGCATTGCCAGAATGGCATGTGCTGCATCGTGTTTGCCGACTGAAGAACAGTCGGCGGCCAAAGTCTTCCTGCACTGTCAGGATGCCTTCAGGTTGCGTAACCAGAATTTCATCCAAGGGGCCTCCTGGAGGATTGATTCCTCCGGGGCCTGCTTGACCAGGACCGCCTTGACCAGGACCGC
>Ga0209992_10001339_pt1 | contig 26489 bp, 16 predicted proteins | sample 2SBtaG_2_FD_182564 | JGI IMG/M metagenome (GOLD analysis project Ga0209992, IMG submission 182564) | Deep subsurface microbial communities from Kolumbo volcano to uncover new lineages of life (NeLLi) - 2SBTROV12_ACTIVE470 metaG (SPAdes)... | ecosystem: Environmental > Aquatic > Marine >... | reverse complement strand
CCGTGCCTGTGGTGTTCGTGTCCGTGGTGCCCGTGTCCGAGGTCACGGTGTCGGTCCCCGTGTCCGATGTCGTCGTGGTCGTGGTGTCGCCACCGCAGGCCAGCAAGAGCAGGGCGGGCAGCGCGATGCGAGACGGGTTCACGGGCTCTCCTGGAGCGACGGGGTGCGGCATCATGGCGCCCCAGGGGAGGATCAGCAACGGTTTCGGGGTAGACAGGGGCATGGTCGTCCCGGTCCTGATGAGTGTGCTGCTGGCCGGCACCGTCGAAGCCGCCGAGCTCCGCGTGCTCTCACCCGCGTCGGGCGAGGAGCTGAGGCGCGATCAGATCGAGCTGGACGTCGAGGTCCTGGGCGAGCCGCTCACCAGCTACGCGGTGCACGTCAACGGCGACCAAGCCACCGTTGTGGTGTTGACAGACGATGCGGGGCGAGGGGTCGGCGGCGGAACCGTCGACATCTTCCCGCTGATGAGGGCGCGGGTCGGGCACGGCTCGGGCGACGGCGCTGCGCCAGACCTCCACTACCGCACCCTTGCGCTGGAGATGTGGGGCCCGGTGGACGGCGTCTGGTCCAGCCAACCGCTGGCCCGAGAGCGGGTCTCGTTGGTGGATCTGCGGGACTGGGACGACGACGTGGACCCGCTGCTGGACCCGGATCAGGTCTTGATCGACGGTCTGGCGGTGGGGCTGACCGCAGAAGGCCTCGCCACACTCGAGGCACCCCTCGTCGCCGAGCTGCCAGCAGCGCCGCTGCGGGCCTTCGACAGCGTGCTCGCCGAGGTGGTCGGACAGGGTGTGGCAGCGGGCGGGACCGACCTGGCGCCTGGCACCTGCGTGCCGCTGGACGAGACACCGCTGTCTCTCCAGGCCTGGCTGGCGCCCGAGATCGCCACCTTGCTGGGGCACGCAGCCACCGTCCCTGTCTGCAAGCGGGCACTGGACCTGAGCGCGGTGGGTGCTTGGCAGGCGGCCGTGGTCGCCTATGGCTACGAGATCCGGCCCACGCTCGGGTCCCGGAGCGATCTGGCGATCTGCGTCGAAGGACTCGATGCCACGCTGGTCGATCTGTGGACCGAGGGCCACGCGGTGGGGCTCGAGGCCGACGACGACCGGGTCTTGGTCGAGACCTGGCACCTGGGGCCGGCCGGGCGGGTCGACGTCGCGCTGGACGCCTGGCTGGTCTACAAGGGCGGCGCCTACGAGGCCGGACCCTGTGGCGTGGTCCAGGCTGAACGGGTGCCCCAGGATCTGGCGATCTGTCCGGACCTGCCAGTGGGCGCTGAGCTCGCGGGTGGACCGCCGGTGTCGCTCGGCCTGGCGCCGGACCTCTCGGGCTACGGCCTGGACGCCGACCAGGAGGACCTCTCGGAGAGCAGCCTGTGGGACGCGTGGGTCGATCCGGTCCAGGACGCCCTGTGTGGTCACCCGGTGCTCGCTGAGCCGGTCGCCTCGCTGGTCGAGAGCGTCGGGCCCACGGCGGCGGTGTTGCTCGACAGCGCCTGGGACGCCGGCGCACCGGACGCGACGCAGCTTTCGTCGGGCCTGGAAGCGCTCCTGGCCAGCTGGTCCCTCGGTGTGCACGACGAAGGGCCGGTCCGGGTGGATGCCGAGCTGACGGAGCTGGTGGAGCTCCGAGCCGACCCGATGGACTGGGAGGCGCCCCAGGGACTCGTGGCCTTCTACGATACGGTGGCCGAGCCCCAGGAGCCCTGGCCGCTGAACCAGGCCCCGGTCTTTGCGCCCGAGGTGGTGCCTTGGCCGGACACGGGTGCCCTGAGCTGGTGGGGCACGCCGATCGACGCGCGCATCGCCGTGTCGACGGGCGCCGTGAACCAGGTGCTGGCCGCCGCCGCACAGACCGACGTGCTGGCGCGTGAGGTGGACCTGACGGGGCTGGACCTGGGGAACCTGCTGCCCGAGCTGGCTGGGCGCGAGCTGGTGGGGCGCCTGACCTGGAGGCTGGCGCCAGTGGTCACGATGGTCCCTGGCGATGTCGAAGGGGATGACGCTCTGATGCTCCACCTGGCCGGCGTGGAGCTGGTTGTGCACCCGGGCGGGCACCCCGATCAGGCGCTGGTGGTGGTGGCCATCGAGGGCGTAGACGGCGCGTTCGAGCTGGCTCTGGGGGAGACCGACGGCGCGCTCGAGGCCGACCTGGTGCTGGCGTCGTTGACCCTCACCGTGGTGCGACACGAGCTCTCTCGATGGCCCGAGGAGCAGCGCCTGGTCGAGGCGCTGGAGGTCGGTCTCGAGGCGGCCCTCGTCGCGGGAATCCAGGACGCAGTGGCCATGCTCCCGGTGCCTGAGTTCCAGGGCCTCGTCGCGCCGGTGTCCCTGGTCGAGGTCGAGGCGCCCTACCAGAGCGGCGACGTGGTCCTGCTCTCGGTGGGGTTCGAGGACATGGCCCACACCGGTCCTTGAGACTTGTACCCCTTCACAGGGGCCCTTTCGGTCACACTGGTGGGTGGTGAGGGCGTATCCAGGGTCAGTCCCTCACAGGAGGCCCCGTGGTCCTGAACCTGCTCGCCTTGTCCGCCTGTGTCACCGGCACGATCGAGATCGGTGATCCGGTCGGGGACTCAGGGGTCACGGCGACGGACTCCGGCGAGACCGACGCGGACACCGACGCCGACGCGGACAGCGACACAGATGCGGACAGTGACGCCGATGCAGACGCGGACAGCGACACCGACACCGATGCGGCGGTCTGCGACGAGTACCCCTTCGAGGACTTCTACAGCGACGCCGAGGTCGAGGGCGAGGGCTGGGACCCGTACTGGCTGTCCATCGGCTTCGCCGCAACGGTGGGGGACGACACGCTCCAGGACATGATGTGGTCCGGCGACATCGTCAGCAGCTACCTGACCTTCAACCTGTTCACCGAGGACGCGTCGCAGAGCTGCGGCATCTACTACGACCTGAGCGAGTCCGTCCGCTCGTCCCAGGCCTGGTTCACCGACACGGGGGGCGCGCTCTTCGATGCCTGGGACCTGTCGCTGCGGGACGCGCTCACCGACTGCCCACCGGTCTCCGCAGACAAGTGGGGGACCCGGGACCTGCGCACCATGCTGGAGCAGCACACCTGGGGCTTCGCCATCGGGGAAGCGGTGCGGGTCGAGGACTACTTCCGCGACGTCGTGGACGACTTCGAGGTCTGGGACCCGTACCTGATGGGTGGCTATGTCATGACGTCGGCGTACAGCCCGGACACGGCGTTCGAGGTGTCCTATGCCCTGAGCTTCGAGGCGGAGTGCGGGCTGGCCCAGACGGACTTCGACGGGAACCCGGTCTATCGGGAGGCGGTCGCAGAAGGACCTCTGCCCGACGGCATTGGGTATGCCGCCGGGCTGTATGGGTTGACGCTCGAGAATCTGCGGTAGGGGCTGCTAGGGGACGACGACGTCGTAGTTCTGAGAGTCGGTCTCGAAGTAGCCACCGGTCACCACCACGTAGTCGTACCAAGCCTCATTCCCCCGACCGCCCAGGACTCCGCTCAACTCACCGTAGACGGTGTTGTAGTAGCCGCCCATGGCGTGGCCGTAGTCACTCATCACCCAGTTCTCAAGTCCCCCCACGGCCACGCTATTGTCGCCTTCGGCCAGGTTGAGGGTGCCCCCGACGATTACTGAGTCTTCACCGGCCACGTCGTTCCATTCGCCGCCAACCACAATGCTGTCGGCTCCCCCGGCGGAGTTGTCAGTCCCGCCAAACACTGCCGAACCAGTCCCAGAAGCTTCGTTCCCGCTCCCGCCAACCGCGACGGCGCCGCGAGCCAGGACCTGATTGTTCTCTCCGAACACCACAGTGCCAGACGAGGTGTAGCTGTGCTCGGGACCGACGATCAGGTTGTGAGATCCCGTCTTGCCGGCACCACTCGCATCCTCCTCGTCGTAGCCCACGATCAGGTTGCCCAGCCCGGTGGTGCTGCCGCCGATCTCATCGCTCTCATAGGTGCTGCCTGCACCGGACTGAACGAACACGTTGGCGCCCACGAACTTCACCGCGTCGCTGGCGGTGTCGACCTCGATGTAGGCCAGGAATTGGGCCACGCCGTCGGTCTGGGACTCGAGGTCAGCCACTGCTGTCTCGACCAGCTCAGCGTTGTCGATGACGTTCTCGATCCGCGCGTCCACGTCTACCAGGTCGTTTTCGAGGTCGCTGATGCCTGTGCCGAGGGCAGCGATGTCCGACGCGTTGGCCGCGATGTCGCTGGCGTTCTGGCTCGCGTCGGCGACGACGGCATCGATCTCACCCTGCTGGGTGGCCATGTCGGACTCGATCACCGTGATGTCGTCGCCCTGCCCGCTCACGCTCGCGCTCAGGATGGTGATCTCCGCTGCGTTTGCATCGGCCGTGGTGGTCACGCTGTCGATGCTGAGCATGTTCCCGGCGACCGTGTCACTCAGGGTGTCCACCGCGCTGTCCATCGCCGCCAGGTCGTCCTGGGTGCTCTGGATGTCGACCTCGATCGCCGTGACGGCGTCCTGGAGCTCGTCGGAGAGGGTCTGAACGTCGGACGCGAGCGCCGTCGTGTCGTCGGCCACGATGACCAGGCCGGCGGCGTTGGTCGCCACGTCGGCCAGGACGGCGGTCACGGAGGTGGTCAGTGCAGCCACGCTGTCCGAGTTGACCGAGACCGCGGCGGACAGGGTGCCCAGCTCGCCGGTCGTGGCGGCATCCGTGGTCTCGAGCGCGTCGATGTCGCTATCGATCCGAGCGACGTCGGCCGCGACGGTGCCCTCGAGCTCGGTCATCGAGGAGGCCAGGGCCTCGACCTGCTCCTCGGTGTCGGAGTCTCGGTCGTCACGCTCCTCGACGGCGCTGTCGAGGGCGGCCACATCGGCGGCCAGCTCAGCGACGTCCTCGTCACTGGCGAACCCCCTGGACTCGACCCAGTCCGCGTCGACGTGCCCAGCGGCCTCCAGGGCTTCGAGCCGGTCGGTGAGCGCGTCGACGGTGGCCTGCAGTGCTTCGATGTCGTCGTTGGACTCGATGTAGCGGGTGCTGTCGTCGACGGTCGTGCCGGCGGTTGCGTTCGGGTCCTCGGTGGTGCCGGAGTCGCAGGCGATGATCGGGAGGAGGAGTGCCAGGGTGGTCAGCATGGGATTGCTCCTGAAGTGGCCGCTTGAGTGCGACGTCAGGAGGTTGAGCAAGACCCGATCCAGACCTTGAGATGCGTAATTTCAGATAGTTATAGCCGTCATCGCCGCCAGCACTGCCCGCCCGTCGACACCCCCTGTCGGATTCCCGACAGTTCGCCCGCTGTACCAGCGGATTCAACCAAACAAGCTGGCCTGCCCTCATCTAAGGGATGGAGATTCAACAAGTCCCGGGTCGATGTCTAATGCTTAACCAGAGGTTCCTGACCCCTGTTCCCAGGCCTCGCCCCCACCGGCACCCAGTCGGCCTACCCGCCTAGCGCGGCCTCGATGTCGCCTGGTCGGACTCCGTCCTACCAGTCGCCGTTCGGGCCGCCATATGCACCCTGATCGGAGCGGGTGCCGTCGGTGTCCTGGATGGACGGGTCGCCGGCGTCGATGCTCGGGCTGCCGCTGGCCAGGGTGTAGTCGCCGGCGTTGGCATTGGTGAAGTCCGGGTCCTCGGCGATGTTGCCGTTGGTGCCGGTCTGGTCACCGAAGGACCAGCCATAGCCCTCGTCGTTGCCCCAGACGTTGTTGTAGGCCCAGACGGCCGGCATGTCGTTGCGGAACTTGACCGCGTCTCCGCCGGTGTTGTGGGTCACGATCAGGTTGCGGGCCTCGATGTCAGGGCTGTCGCTCACGTCGATGCCGCCGCTGTCCACGCCGTGGTTGTAGGACATGACCACGTTGGTCCACTCACCCGTGCTGTCCTTGCGCATGAACAGGGCACCGGCGTCATCGCTGGCACTGTTGCCCGTGATCAGGACGTTCTCGAGGTTCAAGATGGCGTAGCGGGTGCAGGAGATGCCGCCGCCGTCGAGTGCGACGTTGTCGCTCAGGACCACGTTGCGGAAGGTCACCGCGTAGGGGTTGTCCTCGACCTCGGCGCCGCCGCCCCACTTGGTGACGGTGTTGCCGGACATGGTCGAGTCCACGACCTCCTGGGCATTGAGGTTGTCCCACATGTGCAGGCCGCCACCGTGCTTGGCGGTGTTGTCCACAAAGGTCGACGAGTAGACGCTGCCGCCCTCGTTGTCGATCTCCAGGCCACCGCCCTGGTCGCCGGCCGTGTTGCCCTCGAAGTAGTTGTCCTCGTAGTGCGTGTAGCCGTGGCAGCTCTTGACACCGCCGCCGTCGTCGCTGCCGTAGTTGTTGGTGACCACGTTGCCGCTGAAGGTCGCGGTGGCCCGGTGCAGACGCGCCGCACCGCCGTCGTCGGAGCTGTAGTTGCCCGAGAAGACGTTGTTGGTAATGTCCATGCCCATCCAGCGGGCGTAGAGGGCCCCGCCGTCGCCAGGGGCGTAGTTGTTGGTGAGCACGTTGTTGTCGAACTGGCCGCCGGTCGGCTTGTAGAGGTAGACCGCGCCACCGTTGCCGCTCGACGTGTTGCTGTCGAACAGCTCGCCGCTGATGTCGGGCTCGCCGCTGGCATAGAGGGCGCCGCCGTACTGGGTGGCGCTGTTCTCGGTCCAGGAGTTGCCGCTCATCACGATGCCGTTGGCCTTGGACGCGTAGGCGCCGCCGCCTCGGTAGGCCGAGTTGTCGTGGATCGTGTTGTTCTGGAACGTGCCGTCGCCGCGGTACAGGTAGGCGGCGCCGCCTCGGTCGATCGCGCTGTTCAGCTGGAAGGTGTTGCCCGTGATCGCCACGTCGCAGCGAACCTCGTGCAGGCCGGCACCGCGGTAGGCGGTGTTGGCCAGGAAGATGTTGTCGGTGACGACGATGTCGGACTTGTAGCAGTACAGGCCGCCGCCCTTGCTCAGGCTGTAGCCGCCGCGGATCGTGAAGCCCTCGACCGTGACCTGGCTGTCCCGCCCGGAGACATCGATGACCGGCCCCGAGCCGGTGCCGGCGATGGTGGTCGAGCCGGCGCCATCGGTCGAGACCAGGGTCACGGTCAGGTCCGCGATCACCAGGTCCTCGTTGTAGGTCCCCGCGCAGACCTCGATCACGTCGCCGTCGGACGCGGCGTTCAGCGCGTCGGTGATCGTGCCGTAGGCCCCCGCGCACACCGAGAGGGTGGCCTTGGCCTGCACGTCGAATCCCAGGCCCTCGGCCTCGAGCTCGGTCCCACACCCTGTCATCGCCAAGGCGAAGACCCCCAGTCCCATCGGGACAAGCCCTACGTGCGCCATCCTGGACTCCGTTGGTTGCCACCCAGAGCCGCGTGAGCAACTCTGTCGCCATCATGTCGGATCAAGGGGCCCCTGATCAAGGATCGGGTCCAGAAAACTGGAATGATTCCAGGCACAACGGGCGGATACTGAAAATTCCCTCAAAAAGGAGGAAGAATTTCCGCCCCCCCTCGCGTTCAGAGGGCCAGGCTCCGATCCCTGCCCGTGATGCGCTGGGCGGTCTGGCGGGCCTTGTACAGCTGCTGGGCACCGGCCTGGATGCCAGCGACGGCGTAGCTCAGACCGCCGGGGTTCCAGAACTGGCCTTCGATCAGGTCGGCGTCCTTGTCGACCAGCCCGGTCTCGACCGCCAGGGCGTGCAGGCGCGAGTGCGGGTAGATGCGGATGGGCTGCATCATGAGCAGGGTGAACATGCGCATGTTCCCGCCCAGGTGAATCTTGGCCTTGGCCAGGAAGGTCAGGATGCTCATCAGCGACTTCCAGTCCTCGCCCGGACTGTTCAGGAAGAAGCTGTACTCCACGTCCATGTCGTATTTCTTGGCGATCTGGTAGCCGTGGACCAGGTCCCGCTGGCGGAAGTTCTTGTCCAGGTTCTTGAGCATCCTGTCGTCGACGTGGTCCGGGCTGAAGGACAGCAGGCCACAGCCTGACTTCTTGAGCCAGATCAGCAGCTCGTCCGGCAGGGTGTTCGCCTTTTCGTTGAACCAGGCGGACCAGCGGACCTCGAGCTTGCGGTCGACGATCTCTTTGCAGATGTCGATGCTGTGCTGGACGGGGATGTTGAAGATCTGGTCGCAGAAGAAGAGCTGCTTGACGCCCCAGTCGTAGACGAACTTCTCCATCTCGTCGACCACGTCGGCGGCGGTGCGTCGGCGGACAGCGCTGCCCAGCAGGTAGACGTCGCTGCAGTGGCTGCAGTGAAGTGCGCAGCCGCGCTTGGACTGCAGGCCGATGCTGACGTAGCTGCTCTTGGCGTAGGGCTCGAAGGGCACCAGGTCCTTGCGGGTGTGCTTGAGGCCCTTGAAATTCAGGCTCGGCGGCTGGCCGGTGTAGTGGATTCCGCTGTCGTTGCGGAACCACAGGCCCGCGACGTTCTCTGGGGAGTCCAGGTTGTCCAGGAGCTGGGGAAACCGGACCTCGCCCTCGCCCCACATGCCGAAGTCCACCTCGGGCAGCTTCTCCATGAAGACGTCGCTGTACAGCGAGAAGCCGGTGCCGCCGATGACGATCTTGGCGGCGGGGGCGCAGGCACGGATGGCCCGCACGGTCTTCTGCTGGGGCTCGAAGTCGTCGTTGTGCAGGCCGGGCGTGGCGACCTTGATGTTGCGAAGGCTGATGCCGACCACGTCGGGCTTGAAGTCCCGGACCTTGCGGGCCACGGCCTCGTAGGGGTCCGCTTCCTCTCGGACCAGGTTGGCGTCGAAGATCTCGACGTGGTGGCCATCTGGCAGGTGGGCGGCCAGATAGCTGAGGCCGATCGGCCAGACCAGCTCCATGTCGAGGGCCGTGAAGGCCTGGACCAGCAAGATGCGCATGTTCGTCCCGATTTTCGGCCCCGCAACCTAACCGGGATCGGCGACGTTCGCGCCTCCCGGCATCCGCCCGTCCGATCGGCCGCGCATCGGCTCCCCCTGAGGGAATTCCAACACCTCCCAGACCACGAAGAGCCTGGGGGGCCGGTCCACGACTGGTTCCAGGGCCACGCCGACCGACAAGTGGGTGCAGGACTCGCACAGCAGGTTGCGCTTGTGGCCGGGGGACAAGGTCACGATGTCCAGGGCCTCCTCCCAGGTCGGCGCTGCCGCCAGGTCCTGGCGGTGTCGCGCCCTGGGGTGAAAGGCGGCCGCGGCCCGGGCGGCCACGCCCTGGGTGACCCCAGGCAAGGTGTGGGCCACCCGCCCGCTGGACGCCATCCAGGCCGCGTGCTCCCGCGCCAGGGGCTCGAAGGGCTCGAAGCGCGAGAGCGGCCTCAGGCCGGCGTCGGACCGGAGGGCGTTCACCGCCTCCCGAAGAGAGGTCGCGGCGACCATCGGATCCTGGACGTCGGTGCTGGCCCGCGGCAGGACCCCCACCGGCTCTGGGTCCACCTCGACGAACTGGGTCCAGAGCAGGACGACCTGGGTGTCCCGCTCGCCCTGGGCGACGACCTCGAGCCGCCAGACCCCGGGCTCGTGGAAGGCGTCGACCCAGCGGGCCCGGGTGGCGTCCAAGGGGTAGGACTGGACGGGCCCGTGGGGCGGGGCGATGAACAGGATGGGGTCCGGGATCCGGCTCATCGGGTCGGTGCTGGTGGGCGCCAGGACCTCGAGCTGGACGGGCAGCAGCTCGTCGAGGTCCAGGTCCCGCGGGATCGGATCGACCAGGACCGGCCGCTGGGCGATGCCGGCGATCCACAGCGTGGTGCCGTCGCCGTGCACCCGCCGGGCCAGGGCCACGTCGACGGGCTGGGGTGTGCGGTTGACGACGTCCTGGAGCTGGGCGACGAGCCGCTCGGGCCAGCCGCCGCCGGTGAGCTCCCGGGCGAAGCGGGCGTGGCCCGGGTAGCCGGCGAGGGCGGTGGCGCGGGCCATCGCGCTCGGGGTGAGCCGGGCGCTTCGGTCCGTGGCGGCGCTGGTCAGGTGGAAGACCGCGCGAGCCAGCCCCTTGTCCCAGGTGGCGTCGGGGAGCCGATCCAGGAGCCACTGGGCCTCGGGGGATGCCGCCACCGGGTCCGGGCGGAAGCGGACTTCGAAGCGGCGCTCCGCGGCCGGGGTCGGCGGCTTGCAGGCGGCCAGGACCAGGGCGGCGAGTACCCACAGGGCGCTACTCCTGGGCAAGGTCCACCACCAGGGTGACGCCAGCCGGTCCCAGGGACGCGGCCACACCGGCCCAGGCCAGGACCGGATCGACCAGCTGACCGCGGTGGTCGATGGACCAGTAGAGCCCATCCAGGCACTCCGGCACCGTGGGCGCGGTGCAGGAGAGCTCGTAGAGGTGGCCCGTCAGGCCCAGCTTGCCCAGCCGGTCCGCCGCGGGAGGCAGCGGCTGGCCGTTCACGCGGGCCGTGAGGGCCCGGCCCGCGGCCTTGTCCAGCAGCGGGTCCCGCTCCAGGCTGGGGGCGTCGAAGGTGGCCCTGAGCTCGTCGAGGACCTCTAGTGCCTGGGCCTGGGCCTCGTGGGTGCCCTGGGGCGGGGCCATCACGTGGGGGTAGGGGGCGTCAGCGGGCGTGGGACCGTCTACGTAGACCGGGACGATCCAGGTCTGGTCGGCGGCCGTCAGCTCCACGAGCCACTCGCCGCCCTGGTCCAGGGTCACCTTGTCGCCGGCCAGGGCGCCGTCGGGGGCGGCTGTGCGCACGACGAGAGGGCTCTGGTCCTGGGTCGCCAGCTCGAGCAGGTGACCCAGGGGCAGCTCCCGGCGGAAGGGCTCCAGAGCCACGGGCGGAGTCGAGGTGAGCCAGACCCACGCGTCGCCGCGGGCGCCCCGAGCGCGGGCGACGCCGACTGCGCCACCAGTCAGTCCCGGTGGCCGCTCCGGCACGTCTCCGTTGGCCACCGTCTGGACCACGACTTCGTCCAGGGGGTAGGGCCAGCCAGCGCGGTACGCCGCCCAGCGGGCCTGGGCCCGATCCACCGGATCCCCCTGGGTCGCCGCCAGCGCCAGGAAGGCGGCGGCCCCGGACAGGGCCTCGTCCCACGGCAGGTCCTGGGCCACCCGGGCGACCGCGGCGTCGGGCGGGGCGCCGCGGGACCAGGTGTAGAGCGGGGCCTCCATCGCCGGGAGCACGGGCACGGCGGGGCCGAGCGAGGCGGCGTCCTTGGGGGGGCAGGCGAGGAGCGTCAGCAGGAGCACAGGCGGCCTCCATAATGCAGCAGCCGCCCCCACAACCCGTGGGCCTCGGGGATGTCACCCATTGTTCAGAACGACCCTTTGCGGGCCCCGGGCCCTCACGGCGATAGCTTGGGGCTCCAAGGAGGCCCGATGGCACCCACCAACCCCCTCGCCAACCTGCTCGGCGGCAGCCACAGGCCCTTCCAGGGCCTCCAGGAGCACATGCGGGCCGTGACCGCCTGTGTGGACGAGGTCCCTGGGCTCTTCGACGCCCTGGCGGCAGGGGACGACGAGCGCCTGCACGCCCAGATCGACAAGATCTTCGCCCTCGAGGACAAGGCCGACAAGCTCAAGAATGGGCTGCGCCACCGGCTCCCGCGCAGTCTCTTGATGCCGGTCAACCGCCGGGATCTGCTGGAGATCCTGCACAACCAGGACTCCATCGCCGACGTGGCCCAGGACATCGCCGGGCTCATGGCCCAGCGCAAGATGGAATTGCCGGACTTCATGCAGGCCGAGGTGATGGCCCTGGTGACGGCGAGCATCGAGGTGGTCGCCCTCTGCGCGAAGACCATCGAGCAGCTGGACGAGCTGCTGGAGGTGGGCTTCCGCGGCCGCGAGGCCAGCAAGGTCGAGGAGATGCTCGACGCCCTGGGCACGGCCGAGGACCACGCCGACGACCTGGAGCTGGCCCTCACCAAGAGCCTCTTCGCCCACGAGGACGAGCTCAAGCCCGTGTCGGTGATGCTGTGGTACCAGCTCATCGAGTGGATCGGGGACCTGGCCGACTTCGCCGAAAAGGTCGGCAACCGCCTCCGCGTGACCATCGCCAGCTGAACCGGCTCGAGCCCACCACGCGCCAGGAAGAGCGCAGGGAGTCCCGTCATGGAAATCATCGCCCAGCACGGCCACATCTTCATCGGAATGGCTGCGGTCTTCGGGCTCTACATGTGCTGGGGCATCGGCGCCAACGATGTGGCCAATGCCATGGGCACTTCGGTCGGTTCCGGCGCCATCACCCCGAAGCAGGCGGTGTTCCTGGCCGCGATCTTCGAGTTCGCGGGCGCGGTGCTCGCCGGCGGTCACGTCACGAAGACGATCCGCAAGGGCATCATCGACCCCAGCTCCATCGCCCACACGCCCGAGATCCTGGTCTTCGGCATGCTCGGGGCGCTCCTGGCGACCGGCGGCTGGCTGATGGTCGCGTCGGCCAAGGGCTGGCCGGTGTCCACGACACACTCCATCATCGGGGCCCTGGTCGGCTTCTCCATCGTCGGCATCGGGCCCGACGCGGTGAACTGGGGCAAGATCGCGACCATCGTGGCGAGCTGGGTGGTCAGCCCGATGCTCGGCGGCGGCATCGCCTACTGCCTGATGCTCAGCCTGCGCCGCTTCATCCTGGACACCGACAGGCCCTTCGAGAATGCCCAGAAGCTGGGGCCGCTCTACCTGTTCCTGGTCGGCTTCCTCATCGCGCTGGTGACCCTGTTCAAGGGCCTCAAGCACCTGGACGTCGAGCTGAGCGTGCCCATGAGCTTCCTGGCGGCCGGGGGCGTGGGCTCGATCACGGCCCTGCTGGGTCGCATGCTGATCCGGCGCGTGCGCATCGACCCTGCGGCCGATCGGGACTTCCAGTTCCACAGCGTCGAGCGGGTCTTCGCGCCCATGATGATCTTCACGGCGTGCGCGATGGCGTTCGCCCACGGCAGCAACGACGTGGCCAACGGCATCGGCCCCCTGGCGGCGGTGGTGAGCATCGTCAGCAGCGGCGGCGAGGTCAGCCAGAGCGCCGGGCTGCCGTTCTGGATCCTGCTGCTGGGCGGTACCGGAATCGTCGTGGGCCTGGCGACCATGGGCTACCGGGTCATGCAGACCATCGGCAAGAAGATCACGGCGCTCACCCCGACCCGGGGCTTCTGCGCCGAGCTGGCGGCCGCTGCCACGGTGGTCCTGGCCTCTCGGACCGGGCTGCCGGTGTCCACCACCCACGTGGCGGTCGGGGCCGTGATCGGGGTCGGACTGACCCGAGGCCTGGCCGCGTTGGACCTGCGGATCATCGGCACCATCTTGCTGTCGTGGTTCATCACGCTGCCCATCGGCGGCCTCGGCGCTGCGCTCTTCTTCTTCACCCTGAAGGGCATGTTCGGGGGCTGATCGGGCTCACAGGTCGAAGCCCACCCCGGCTGCGGTGAGACCGAGGCCGGCGAGCTGGGCGTCGGCCAGGCTCCGTGCCGCGGCCTCGCGCTCGGGGCGGCCGGCCAACTGGGCTGCCCGCACGGCGTACAGGTAGCAACGGGCCAGGTCGACCTCGCGCATGTCGCTCAGGGCCAGGCCCTCGCGGACCTGGTCCAGGCTCTCTCGCCAATGCTCCGGGTCCCGTTGAAGGGCCCGAGGGGCCAACAACAGGGAGTGGGCACAGGTCCGCAGCAGCGCGTCCTGTTGGGCCTCGGCCTCGCGCAGGGCCCGCCGACCGGCGGCGGCCGCGGCCTCGAGGTTGCCCAGCTCCAGGTGCACCATGCCCAGGTTCAGGGCCAGCCCGCACAGCAGGCTGCGGTCCGCTGCTTCGGCCAGCGGCTTGGCGTTCAGGTAAGCCTGGGCCGCTCGATGGAGCTCGCCCTGCTTGCGCAGCAGCTCGCCCAGGATGTTGAGCGCCGACGCGGCGTTGGCCCGGTCCCCGGCCCTGCTGAAGAGCCGGGCAGCCCGTCGCGCTTCGGCGATGCCCACGTCGAGCTGGGCATGGCTGGCCCCCGGGGTCAGCACGGACTGGGCCCTGGCCTGGGCCGCCGCAGCGCTGCGGCCGGCCTGTTCCCAGGCGTCGGCTGTGCGCCGCTGGGCGTCCAGGGCTGCGTCGAGCTGACCGGCCCAGGTCAGGCAGTAGGTCAGGGCCTCGCCGGCCATGCCCCGCAGGTGCGGGTCCTGGGCCTTGCGGGCGTCCTGCCACGCCTTTCGGGCGAGGGGGACCGCGTCGGCCGGGCGCTCGCGCGCGATCCAGCGAGCGCGGACCGCGCCGGCCACGGCCCGAGCGCTGGGGTCCCGGGCCGTCAGCAGGGCCTCGCAGGCGGTGGCGGCGGTGGCCATGCGGTCCTGATCCAGGGTGTTGCCGCCCAGGAAGTAGGCCGCGCGGGCAGCGTCAGCCTGGATCCTCGGCGGAGCTCCTTCGAGCTGGAGTCCATCGAGCAGCTCGGCGGCGGCCCGCACCTGGCCGGCCCGGCGGGCCTGGGCTGCAGCCCGCAGCAAGTGGGGACGGGCCTCGGCGATCCGCCCCGCCGCCAGCAGGTGCTGCCCCCGGCGGCGGTCCGTGCCGGGACGGCCCTTGGCCACTGCCGCTGCGCAGGCGGCGTTCAGCGTGCGCCAGCGCGAGTGGGCCCGGGCCCGCTCCAGCAGGGACTCCTGGAGCAGCCGGTGCACGAAGGTGAAGCCCCGCGGTGCGGTGCGCACCAAGCCTGCGCCCTTGAGCCGGGCCAGCAGAAGCACGAGCCCTTCGGGCGCGATGCCCAGAGCCTGGGTCGCCCGGCGCCACTCGTCGTCGTGCACGCTCTGGCCCAGCACTGCGGCCGCCTCCAGCGCCGTGCGGTCGCTGGGACCCGCGCCGATGGCCCGGGCCAGGCGGCGGTCCCACAGCTCGTGGATGTCGTCGGGCACCTGGGGCGCGGCGCCCGGGGACAGGCGGAACCCCAAGAGCGTCTGCTCCAGGAGCCCCGCCGAGACCCAACTGCTGACCAGCTGCGTGGCGATGAGCGGGTTGCCGTCGGCCCGCTCGGCGACCAGGTCCTCGACCTGACGGTCCAGCACCAGCAGGCCCTGGACCAGCTCGCGCACCTGGTGCCGGCTCAAGGGGAACAAGCGGACCCGCTGGCAGTCCGGCGACGCCAGCAGGCGGGACAGGGCCGGCGAGCCGTGCCCTTCCGGATCCACCCGATGGGTCAGCACCAATAGCGCGGGCACCGCGCTCGGGTCATCCAGCCAGGCGCGGGCGAAGGGCACGGCCTCTTCGCTCCACTCCACGTCTTCGAGGACCACCAGGGGGACCCGGGGCACGGCCAGGGCGCCCAGGGCGCGACGGGTCAGGGCGTGTCGGGAGTGCGCGGCTTCGGGCGTGTGGTTCAGGCTCGCGGTGGGCCGGAAGAGGTTGAGCAGCGCCTTGCGCTCGATGGGATTGGACGGTGCGCGGCCCCGGCCGGCCTCGCGGCGGAGCATGCGCTCTGCGGCGGAGCGGGTCACCCCGTGGGTGCGGTAGGTCTGTTCGAGCAGGGCGGCGAGGCCGTGGAGCGGGGAGGGGCCCGGGCCGTGCTCCGTCCGGAAGAACTCCACGCGCCCGTCCTCGTGGGCTCGCCAGGTCAGCCATCGCGCCAGGCGGGTCTTGCCCTGCCCGGCCTCCCCCTCCAACAGGACCACCTGGGTGCGCCCGGTGCTCTGCACCCGCTCCAGGGCGTCCCACAGGGTCCGTCGGGCGTCTCCCCGACCGATCATCGGCGGCGTGCGCAGTCCCAGTAGCCCCTGGCCCAGCCCTGCCAGCGTCGGGTGCATGCCCGTCTGGGGTGGCTCGGACGGCGACCTCGGGGGCGTCCGCTGACCCGGACTCATCGCGTCGAGCGCGTCGGCCGCCCGCCCGAAGCGGGCCAGGGGATCCTTGTTCAGGAGCTGCCGGCACCAGGCCTCGAAGTGCGGCGGCACGGCAACTCGCGGACGGAAAGGCCCCGGCTCGTCCAACATCTGGGCCGACCACACCTGGTCCGGCGCCAGGTGTCCAAAGGGCGGTGAGCCGGTGACGAGCTGCCACGCCAAGCCGCCCAGCGCATAGAGATCGGTCCAGGGTCCGAGCAGGCTCCGCTGCGCGTTCATCTGCTCGCGCGGCATGTACAGGGGTGTACCGACCACGTTCAGGCGGCGGTCGTCGAAGGCGCGCCGGGCCAGGCCGTAGTCGGTCAGCTTGATGCCCGGTCGAAAGTCCCGGGGGTCCTCGGCCAGCACGTTGGAGGGCTTGATGTCCCGGTGCAGGACTTCGCGCGCGTGGCCGTGCGCCAGAGCCTGGAGCAGGGCCGCCAGGATGGCCTCGACCCGCTTCCAGGGCAGCCGGCCACACAGGGGGAACAAGGTGCCGCCGTGGGCGAACTCGGTGACCAGGTAGGGGTGGCCTTCGACCAGCTCGCCGCCAGACCCCGCCGCGTCGCCGCTGCTCACCAGCCCGTGGTCGAAGACCCGCACCACGTGGGGGTGATCGAGGGACGCCATGAGGCGGACCTCGTCCAGGAACTAGGCCTGCTGGGCGGCCGGGTCGCCCGGCACCGGGTGCACGGTCTTGATGGCGACCGGGACCCCGGTGGCCACGTGGGTGCCCGCCCAGACCACGCCCATCGAGCCGCTGCCGATCAGGCGCTCCAGCTGCATCCCGCCCAGGCGGAAGGGTGCTGTCGCGGACTGATCTGGCGGCTGTCGGCCCAGCGCGACCCCCCTTTGGGCCGCAGTCTACCGAGGGCCGCGGATCAGGGCTGGCGGTCTCGCCTGACGAAGGGGGCCCGGCCGCGGATGGTGGTGTTGCGAAGGGCGGCGATCACGCGCTCGGCTTCTGACGCGGGCACTTCGACCAGCGAGAAGCGCGGCGTGATGCGGATCGCGCCGATGGCGCGGCCCGGCAGGCCCGTCTCGCCGGCGATGGCGCCGACCAGGTCCCGGGGTCGGAGCCCCACCCGGCTCCCCAGTCCGACATAGAGCCGGGTCCACTCGCCCGAGGGCGGGGGCCGGCCCGATGGGGGTCGCGGACCGTCGTGGCGGCGCTTCCGCTCCCGACGCTCCTGGCGCTGGCGCTCTTCCCGGACGGCAGGGATCTCCTGCTCCTCGCCCAGCATGCCGGCGGCGTCGGCCAACATGCGCAGGGCCGCGGCGGCGACGTCCTCGACGTCCAGCTCGTCGGTCAGATCCTGGACCAGGCCCTTCCAGCGCTCCAGGTCCTCGACGCTGGCGGCGCGACGGACCCGGGTCCGCAGCTTCTCCCGCCGAAAGGCCCGCAGGTCGTCGACCGAAGGCAGCTCGCCCACCGGCAAGATGCGCTGCACGTGGCGGGAAATGTTCTGGAGCATCCGGCGCTGGCGGGGCTCGGCCAAGGTGATGGCCACGCCTGTGCGGCCCGCCCGGCCCACTCGGCCGATCCGGTGCACGTAGGTGTCCGGCGTCCTGGGCAGCTCGACGTTGATCACGTGGGTCAGCCGGTCCACGTCAAGACCCCGCGCGGCCACGTCGGTGGCCACCAGCACGCCACAGGCCCCGCTGCGCAGACGCTGCAGCACCCGGTCGCGCTCGGACTGGGTCAGGCCGCCGTGCAGCGCTTCGGCCCGGATCCCGCGGTCGTCCAGGCCCTGGGCCAGGCTGTCGACGTCGGCGCGGGTGCGGCAGAACAGCAGGGCGCCTTCGGGCTCTTCGAGCTCCAGCAGGCGCTGGATGGCCGCGAGCTTGTGCTGGCGCCGGACCAGGAACACCAGCTCCTTCTGAGGCGGGGCCTCCTGTTCGCCCCGGGGCGCCTCCAGGCGCACGGGATCCCGCATGTGGGCCTTTGCGATGGCCTTGAGACGGTTGGGGAAGGTGGCCGAGAACAGCGCCGTCTGGCGCTCGTCGGGGGTCGCGTCGAGCAGGGCCTCGATGTCCTCCTGGAAGCCCATGTCCAGCATCTCGTCGGCCTCGTCCAGGACCAACAGGCCGACCTGGCCGAGCATCAGGGACCCGCGCTCCAGGTGGTCCAGGGCCCGGCCAGGGGTGGCCACGACCACCTCGACCCCACGGTGCAGGGACTTGAGCTGCATGCCCATCGAGGCGCCGCCGTAGACCTCGAGCACGCGGACCCGCAGGCCCTTGCCGTAGCCCCGGAGCGCCCGGCCGGCCTGGCGGGCCAGCTCGCGGGTAGGCACCAGGACCAGGCCAAAAGGCGCCCCGCCCCGATCCTCGGCCCGGGTCAGCAGGTCCAGCATCGGCAAGCTGAAGGCCGCGGTCTTGCCGGTGCCCGTGGCCGCCAGGCCCAGCACGTCCTTGCCCTGCAGGAGCTCGGGGATGGCCTGGGCTTGGATGGGCGTGGGCTCGGTGTAGCCCAGGGCGTCCACGGCCTCGACCAGCGGGGGAATCAGGCCGAGATCGGCGAAGCCGGACATCCTGGGCTCCTGGAGAGCGCCGGTTGTAAGCGAGTGCGGTCCAGGGCGCCTCCGGGCTGGTAGGCTGGCCGACTGGCCGAGGGGGATCGATGCAGAGACGAGCGGTGCTTCGCGGCGGCTTCGCACCGAGCTGGTCTTCTTCACGAACACCCGCACCGTGATGCCCCACGACAACAGCGAGTTCTGGGCCCGGGGAGAGCTCCGCGTCTGGGTCTACTGGGACGTGGTGGAGCCGCCGGCCGACTCGGGGCTCGACACGGGAGCGCCCTGAGGCTCCGGGACCGGGATGGCGACGTTCGCTGCTGGCCGGGCCCACTCCTGCGCGGCCAGCGGCGCAGGGCCAGGGGACCGCGCCGACGCCCTGACCGGTGCGCTACTCGGCGCCCAGGAACCTTGCCAGCGCCGCCGTGCTCGCGTCGCCCCCGGACAGGGTCTTGAGCTGGTCCTCGAACGACGTGCCGGTGCTGACGGGCACCACCAGTTGGTCCCGCAGCCACGGCCCGAGCTTCTCGTTGCCGATCAGCGGTGCCCCCACGGCCTTCTCTGCGGCCTCCCAGAGGGTCGCCTCGGTCGGGTAGGCGTACAGGTAGTTCTGGACATAGGCCGGGAAGTTCAGCATCAGACTCGAGCCCAGGAACGAGGTCCAGGCCAGGCCTTCCTCGGTCACCGGTGCGTCCCAGCTGTGGGCCCGCAGGGTCTTCTCCAGGGCAGCGGCTTCCTTGGCGACGGTCTGCCACGCCCCGGGCATCTCATAGAGGCGACGCTCGACCTGGGTGCAGCCCAGGTACCAGGTGATCACGTCGACCGCGTCCTGGCGTACGCTGGCAGCCAGCGCCGCCCGGTGGTCCTCGGGCACGTCGGGCACGTAGGTGCCGTGGTAGTCGGGCATGTAGACCATGCGCTCGAAGAGCTGGCCATAGCCCTCGAACCATGCGGTGGGCGGCTGCCAGGCAACGGGCGACGCCGCGGCCTGCTCGGGCAGCATGCGCCACCAGCTGGCCAGCCCCAGCTCGTGGGTCAGCGCCCGGTAGGGCCACAGTCCCCAGCGGGAGTCCACGCTCATGACCACCGCCGCGTGATCCGCCGGCTTGAGCGGGTAGCTGTAGGCACCAGGCCGGGTGTAGCGGGTCGGGCCGGTGTAGATCTGGACCCCGTCGATGCTCAGCCCCAGGTCCTTGAAGGCCTGGGCGACCCGGGACTCGGCCAGGTCCGCGTCGAACCAGCCCTCGGCGGCGCTGGTGTCCAGGTCCAGGCCCGCGAGCCGGCGCAGCTTGGGATCGTGGGTGAAGTCGTGGGGCAGCCGGTGCTCCAGGGCCATCTGTGCTGCCCGGGCATTGGCGGCCGCGTTCATGGGCTGGACCAGGGCCTGGAGCTCCGAGGCCATGGCGTCGACCCCGCCGGGGGTGAGTCCGCGGTGGAACAGCGCGAGCTCCCAGTAGGACTTGAAGCCCTCTCTGCGTGCGACTTCGTTCCGCAGGCGCAAGAGCTCCTCGAGCTCCGGTCCGATCCAGGCCAGCCGGTGGTCGACCCAGGCCTCGGCCAGCTCTCCCCGAAGCTGAGGGTCCAGCCCGTCGGCGTCTGCAGAGACGCCGGGCCAGCGCCCGCGCAGACCGATCTCGGTCTCCCCGTCAGCACTGGTCCAGCTCGCCTCCTCGCTGCGCAGCTCGTCGATGGCTGCCAGCAGCTCGGTCTCCCGGGCCTTCTCGTCCTCGGTCCAGGAGCGCAGGAACACCGCGTGTCGCTGGTAGGCCTTGGCCCGGGCCGCCACCCAGGGATCCGCGTGGGCCTGGGCCTGCTCGAGCACGGTGCCAAAGGCCGTGTCCTGGAAAAAGGCCACGCGCACCTGCTGGTGCCCGATCTTGCGGTCGCGGGCTTCCTTGTTGAGCACGTTGCGCGTCGTGTCGGTCTCGGCGACACCGAGCCGGTTCATGATGCGGGCGTACTCGGCGTCGTAGGCGGCGAGCGGGTCGCTCGAGCCCCCTGGTGCGCCTGTGGGCATGCAGGCCATGAAGAGGACGAGCGACAGGCTGGGACCGGCGATCATGGGCCGATGCTACCGCGCAGCGACTACGATCCCGCCGATGGCTGAGCTGCGCTTGCTGCCCCGACGGGATCGGGGATCCGGCACCGGGGAGGTGCTCGATCTCGCCGAGGCCCGGCTGGTGCGCCGTGCCCGGCATCGGGACCCCCAGGCGCTCGGAGCCTTGTGGGAACGTGTGGTCGACGATGCCTGGTCGGTGGCCATCGCCCTGGTCGACGAGGACCAGGCGATCGCCGTCCTGCTCGCGGCGCGGGAGGCGCTGATCAGCGGTGCACCTGGCCTGAGGCCGGACGCCCGTTGGGTCGAGCTGCCCTTTGGCACCGTCTTCGACGAGCTCCACCGGCGGCTGGAACTGCCAGCGCTCGACAGCATCGATGGATCCGAGTGGACCGTCCCGGGCCCGCCACCGGATCCAGTGGCGGTGCCGAGGGACCCTGAGGCGGCACGGCGCGCCGTGCGCTTCGCGCCCCCGGCCCTGCGCTTGATCTACCTCTTCACCCTGCTGACACCCTGCACCCTCGACGGCATCGCCCGGATGGCGGGCATCCGGCCGTCCGTCGTGCGCCACGCGAGGACGGCCGCCACTTGGCGGGTGCTCCGGGAGCTCCAGAAGTGACCGCCTCCGAACGCGCCGAGATCATCCGCCTGCTGCCCTGCTACCGCATGGAGCAGCTCGAGCCAGACGCCGCCGACCGCGTGCGACGCGCCCTGCACGAGGACCCGTCCCTGCGGGAGTTGCTGGCGACCATCACCGATGCGGAGCGCTTGTGTGCTGCCACCCTGCGCCAGGGCGCCCCTGCGGGCCTGCGCAGCCTGGGCCCCACTCCCGAGCCAGCAGTCCGGCTGGGAGCCGGCTGGGCAGGTGTGTCCGGACTGCTGGTCGCCCTGGTCCTGGCCATCCTCGTCCGCTCTGGACAGGCCGCCATTCCAGCGGCCGGTGCCCTGGCGCCCCTCGAGGACCTGTTGATCGAAGCCCGGGTCGGTGGCGAAGGCCTGATCGCGGCATCGACACCCACAGCGCTCGCGCAGCGACTGCAGGACGCGGGGCTGCTCCCCCCCGGCGCAGGAGTGACCGACCTGGGCGCCCACGGCCTGGTCCTGGATGGCGCCATGGTCCAGGGCGATCTGCTCGCAGTCGTCTGGCGAGACACCGACGGTGGGGTGGTGTTGGGCGTGGTGGGTCCGTCCCTGGCCATCCACCGGACCGCGGACCAGATCCATCGTCCGGACACCGGGACCGGGCCGGTGCTTCAGGGCCACTCGCTCCAAGGCCATGCCGTCGTCTACTGGGATGTCGACGGGCAGGGGTGCGCCCTCGTGGCTGCTGGGGGCCTCGATGCCCTGGTCGCCCTCGCGTTCCGGGCCGTCTGGAGTCCCGTCGGGTGACCCGGATCGTGTAGGATCCGGGGCGGCTCGGGCGCGCACGGCGCTCGCTTCCTCCCGACCCCCCAGGAGCGTCCTCCATGGCTGAAGGTCCCGGTTCCCAGCGTCTCGGTGAGCTGCTCGTCCGCGAGAAGCTCATCACCCCCCTGCAGCTCCAGTCCGCGATGGAGGAGCAGCGAGGGCAGGGTGGTCGACTGGGCTACCACCTCACCAAGCTCGGCTACATCGAGGAGAACGAGCTCACCGCCTTCCTGTCCAAGCAGTACGGCGTTCCGAGCATCAACCTGGCCGAATTCGAGATCGACCCCGAGGTGCTCAAGCTGGTGCCCAAGGAAGTCGTGATGCGGCACCAGGTCATTCCGGTGAACCGCGCCGGCAACACGCTCATCGTGGCGATGGCCGACCCGTCGAACATCTACGCCATCGACGACGTGAAGTTCGTGACCAACCTCAACATCGAGGTCGTGGTCGCGTCCGAGCAGTCCATCGCCGAGGCGATCGAGAAGTACTACACCTCCAACGTCACGTTCGAAGACGTGATGATGGACTTCGCCGAGGAAGACGAGGAATTCGAGATCGAAGAGGTCGAAGAGGACATCAACGTCCTGGACCTCGAGAAGTCCGCCGGTGACGCCCCGGTCGTCAAGCTGGTGAACCTGATCCTGCTCGATGCCATCCGCAAGGGCGCCAGCGACATCCACTGCGAGCCCTACGAGAAGCAGTTCCGGATCCGCTACCGCATCGACGGCGTGCTCTACGAGGTCATGAAGCCGCCGGCCAAGCTCAAGCACGCCATCACGTCCCGTCTCAAGATCATGAGCAACCTGGACATCGCCGAGCGGCGCCTGCCGCAAGACGGGCGCATCAAGCTCAAGATGGGCCGCGGCAAGGAGATGGACTTCCGGGTCAGCGTCCTGCCCACGATGTGGGGGGAAAAGGTCGTCCTGCGGCTGCTGGACAAGTCCAACCTCCAGCTGGACATGACCAAGCTCGGCTTCGAGGAGTCCGCGCTCAGCCACTTCAAGACCAACCTGGCCCTGCCCTACGGCATGATCCTGGTCACGGGCCCCACGGGTTCCGGCAAGACCACCACGCTGTACTCAGCGCTGAGTGAGCTCAACAAGTCCACGGTGAACATCTCCACCGCCGAGGACCCGGTCGAGTTCAACCTCTTCGGCATCAACCAGGTCCAGATGCACGAGGACATCGGGCTGAACTTCGCCGCGTCCCTGCGGTCGTTCCTGCGGCAGGATCCGGACATCATCATGGTCGGTGAGATCCGGGACTTCGAGACCGCCGAGATCGCCATCAAGGCCGCGCTCACCGGCCACCTCGTGATCTCGACCCTGCACACCAACGACGCGCCCAGCACCGTGTCTCGAATGCTCAACATGGGCATCGAACCCTTCCTGGTCGCGAGCGCGGTCAACCTGATCGGTGCCCAGCGTCTGGTGCGCAAGCTCTGCGTGGACTGCAAGCAGAACGTCGACATCCCGGCCGAGACCCTGATCGAGATCGGGGTGCCGCCGGACCAGGTCGACGACTTCCAGGCCATGCGCGGCGCCGGCTGCCGGACCTGCAACAACTCCGGCTACAAGGGCCGCATCGCGGTCTACGAGATCATGCCGCTGACCGAGGAGCTGCGCGAGTTCGTGCTCAACGGCGCGTCCACCATGGAGCTCAAGCGAGAGGCCATCCGCCAGGGCATGAAGACCCTGCGCATGTCGGCGCTGACCAAGCTGGCGGAAGGCATGACGTCGATGGAAGAGATCGTCCGGAGCACGGCACCGGACTAGGCGGCTCTCCCTACAGGTCCAGCAGCTTGAAGCTGTCGTGGTTGAAGCTGCGGATCGGTTGGTCCTGCTCGACGTCGATCAGGATCTCGGGCGTGTCACCGGTGGTCAGCTCGGCCCGGCTGTAGGGCTCGTCGGCCAGGTACTCCCGGACCTCGAGGATGTGGGTGCCCTGGGGCACGAAGGCCTCGGCCTCTTCCTGGTTGCGGATGCGGGCCAGCAGGGCGCCGTTGACGTAGATGTCGGCCCACTCGCCGTCCAGGGAGCGGATGCGCAGGCCCACACGGTCCTGGCCCTGGCTCAGGTCCCAGCCGGTGGAGATGTCCCAGCCCTTCTTCTCCCATGGGGGCACGGGACGGTCCCGCCCGGGCTGGAAGCCCGCCAGGGCGCCGGCGCGGGGCCTGGCGGCCGACGACGACTTGCGGGCCTCGATGTCCATGGGCCACAGGCCCCCGTCGGCCATGCAGTTCATCAGCTGGGAGTCGGCGATGTTGATGCTGATGAGCTTGGCGTCGCCCGTGTCCATGCGGCCACGGCAGTAGCCCTCGCCCCCGAGCTGCATGACCTCGATCACCAGGGCGCCGGCGGGCACCAGGACCTCCTGTTCCTTCTCACCGTTGAACTCGACCACCGGCTGGCCGTTCGCCACGATCTCCAGGCGGTCGGCGTCCAGGTTGCGCAGGCGCAGGCGCAGCTTGCGCGTGCCGACGTGCTTGGGGGCTCCAAGCGTGTCCCGGCGCTCCGGTCCCAACTCGGACATGTCGGGCCTGTAGTCGCTCTCCTGCCACTCCCGGGCCGACCGCCTTCGCTCCTGCCGCGGCGCCTTGCCGGCTGGGTGGGAGGCCGTGGCCGACGGCGGGCCGTCCCAGTAGGACACCGAGTCCGGGTCCTGGACCGCGTCGACGACGCTGGGTTCTTCCCGCACGTCGCTGACCTCGCTGGGCGGCGCAGTGGCGAGCTCGTCTTCGACCTCGAAGTCGAAGTGGCTGGCGTGTTTCGACGCGATCTCGGCGACCTTTTCTTCCTCGGTCAGCTCGGCGTCCTTGGTCTTGGACTTGGTCTTGTCGTGGCGGCGCTCCGCCTCGCGGCGCCGTGCCAGCTCTTCGGCTCCTTCGAGGCGCATGCGGCTCTTCTTGTCCAGCCCGCGCATGGCTTCCCGCTCTTCGTCGTGGCGGGTGCGGCGGACCGAGGTCGAGCCCTTGCGCGTGAAGCGACCGATGCGAAAGTCGGTCATCTGGGCGTTCCGCCACAGCCGGTAGCCCAGGTACCCCGTGAGGCCGACGATCAGGACCACACGGAGCCACAGGAACCAGCCGGGACCCGTCATGCTTGGCTCATCCCCCGATGCTCTCCGTGGGAGTGGCCATTCTACGTGGTGCCTGTCAGGAGATCACGCCGGGCCGCTGGCAAAGCACGCTTCGACCATTGCCACCGTGGCGCGTGCTTGCAGCGGACAGGCCGATTCCAGTACAGTGGCAGGTGGGCCTGTCAGCCCGGAGGTCATCCCCATGCCTGTCTTCGCCTACGAAGGGCGCACCGCTTCCGGTGAGACCAAGAAGGGAGAGGTAGAGGCCGCCGACCAGGACGCTGCGCGGACGCGCCTGCGGGCCATGCAGATCAGCCCGACCAAGGTCAAGGCCAAGGGCGGCATGGGCGGCAGCATCTCGCTGCCTCAGTTCGACTTCTTCAAGCCCAAGGTCACCACCAAGGACCTGGTCATCTTCGTGCGCCAGTTCGCCACGATGATCGACTCCGGCCTGCCGCTGGTCCAGTGTCTGGAGATCCAGGCCAGCCAGGCGACCAACCCCACGCTGCGCGAGCAGCTCTCGGTCATCAAGGAATCCGTCGAGTCGGGGACCACCTTTGCCGACGCGCTCAAGAAGTTCCCCGGGACCTTCGACGACCTGTTCCGCAACCTGATCGCCGCCGGCGAGGTCGGCGGTATCCTGGACACGATCCTCAACCGTCTCGCGACCTTCCTCGAGAAGAACGAGAAGCTGAAGCGCCAGATCAAGGGCGCGATGACCTACCCGCTGATCGTCGTCAGCGTCGCCATCCTGGTCGTCACGGTCCTGCTCCTCAAGGTCGTGCCCACCTTCGAGTCCATGTTCATGGAGTTCGGTGGTGCGCTCCCTGCGCCCACGCAGATCGTCGTGGACCTGTCCAAGTTCATGCAGAAGAACTTCGTGTTCATGTTCGCGGCCATCGGGGCCTCGCTCTACGCGATCAAGTTCTCGTACGGCACCTCCAAGGGCCGGGTCATCTACGACGGCATCTTCCTCAAGCTGCCGGTGCTGGGCGAGCTGCTCACCAAGGTCGCGGTCGCCCGGTTCTGTCGGACCCTGGGCACGATCGTCGCGTCCGGTGTGCCCATCCTGGACGGCCTCGAGATCTGCGCGCGGACCGCGGGCAACAAGATCATCGAAGCGGCCGTGCTCCAGGCGCGCGAGGCCATCTCCGAGGGCCGGAACATCGCCGAGCCGCTGAGTGAGTCCAAGGTCTTCCCCGAGATGGTCTGCCAGATGATCTCGGTCGGAGAGTCCACAGGCGCACTCGACATCATGCTCACGAAGATCGCCGACTTCTACGACGACGAAGTCGACCAGGCCGTCGAGAACCTCACGTCCATGATGGAGCCGCTCATCATGGTCTTCCTGGGCGTGATCGTCGGCGGCTTCGTCGTGGCGATGTACCTGCCGATCTTCACCATGGCGTCTGCCATCGGTGGCTGAAGACAGCGCGTCGGCGGTCCAAGGGTCCCGCCAGCTCGTCAGCGACGAAGGGCTCAAGCGCAGAGTCGTCTTCTACATCCTGATCCGCCTGCTGCTGGCGACCGGCCTGCTGGGCCTGACCGCTGTGCTGGTCTTGGGCGGCGAGAGCCGGCTGCTGGATCCGCGGCGCTACTTCGCACTGGTCGCAGTGACCTACCTGGTGATGGGGCTGTCCGCCGCAGGGCTGCCCGCGGTGGGCAACCTGCACCGCTTCGCCTGGCTGCAGCTGGCCGCCGACACCGGCATCATCACCTCGCTGGTCTCGCTGACGGGCGGCACG
>Ga0209992_10001338_pt1 | contig 26514 bp, 16 predicted proteins | sample 2SBtaG_2_FD_182564 | JGI IMG/M metagenome (GOLD analysis project Ga0209992, IMG submission 182564) | Deep subsurface microbial communities from Kolumbo volcano to uncover new lineages of life (NeLLi) - 2SBTROV12_ACTIVE470 metaG (SPAdes)... | ecosystem: Environmental > Aquatic > Marine >... | reverse complement strand
ACATCTGCGCCCCGTCCCTTCGCGACTTTCGTCGCTACCAGTATTCGACACCCTCCGTTTTCAGGCTTGACCCGAGCACGCACATCTATATGTGTGTTGTCTTTTCTGCTATCCGGTTTTCAAAGAGCGAGCCGCAAGCGACCGCCAACTGCCTTCTCCGGTCTCCCGGGTCCAGCAGCCTCGTACCCTTTTGTCGTTGACCGCGAAGGTCTCGGACGCTGGGGCTATGACCGCTTGTGTCGTCTTCCCCGCAAGGGCTCACCTCACGCGGGGAGCGGCTTTGTAGATCCAGCGCCTACCCCTGTCAACAGTTTTCTGACGGTTTCTTCGTCGCGCTGCCAAAAAAGGGCTGGGACCGTCTGTGCGGCGGTCGCCGACACCGTTTAAGCATGCGCATGCGTGCGCGCATGGTTGACTCGCTCCCGCCCGAGTCCCTAGCCTGTGCCGCCCAAGGAGGCCTCATGACCCATCGATCACGACGCGACTTCAGCCGCATGTTCGCGCTCTTCGGCGCGGTCCTCGGAGCGGCCACGATCACCGCTGCGTGCTCGGACGATTCCGGCGGTGACGGATCCGGCAAGAGCACCAAGGGCGCTGTCGGGGCGGAGTGCCTTGTACCCGAGGACTGCGAAGACGGCCTCGACTGCAGCCAGCCAGACGGAGTGACGGGCAAGCAGACCTGTATCACACCTGCCGCGGACGGTGGCGGCAGCAGTAGCGGTGGCGACGTCGCCCCCATCGACACGTACAAGCCGCCGGTCGACGAGGAGTTCTGGGTGCTCTACGGACGTCGCCTGCGCCAGGGACTCACCGCCAAGCCGGGAGAGGGGGAAAACGACATCGTCCTGACCAACCGCAAGAACCCCAAAGCGCTGACTAATTCGAGCACCTACGGCCTCGGCGTGAACCCGTGGAACGCCGAAGAGGCCGCGATTGAACTGACCAAGCACAGCTTCAAGAAGGCCGGCAACCTGACGTGCAACTTCGGCTGCATCATCTCGCCCGACATGAAGCACGTGGCGATCGCCAAGAGCAACCCGGGTGCGAAGGGCTACACGTACGTCCTCGGCACGATGAACGACAACCTCGAGATCTTCGTCGGCAAGTTCGGCCAGATTAAGGACGTCGCTGATCTCCACTTCGCCAACGGCTACCTCTTCTATTCGACAGCCCGCAACTGCTTCGACACGGGCAAGTGCCAGTACAAGATCATGCGGCGCGCGCTCGGCGGCGGAGAGGCGGAAAAGCAGCTGACAGTCATGGCGCCCGACAGCGATCCGGATGTGCAGTCCAACCCCAAACACACGACCTACACCGGCCGGTTCTCGGTCAGCGATGACGGCTCCACGTTGACCTTCCTCACGACCACCATTCGTTCGGTGAAGGTGTACGCGTGGCGCGGCGGCAACGTGCACAAGCTCGACTACATCTGCGAGCACCCGCTCGACAACGAGACCTGCGTGGGCACCGGCTCGCAGTACCATGACAACGACGAGGTCGCGATCTCACCGGATGGCAGCGAGGCGATCCTGTTCACGATCGTCGACCGGCACCTGCGCGTCCGTCGCTACAAGGTCAAGGGCGAGCAGGCGCCGACGTTCAGCAATATCGTGACGGTCCCGGCCGGGCAGCCGTACCTCAAGAGCGTGTGTCTCAACCTCAAGGATTGGCAGCACGCCGAGGTCCGCGCCAGGCCGCGTTACTCGTCCGACGGCAAGGAGATCTTCTTTCTCGGCCACAGCGATTGCTCGGGCTCGTCGGAGAAGAAGTGGACCGACATCATGAGCCTCAAGATCGACCGTATCGGCGGCAAGCTGAAGCAATCGGACTTCACCAACTACACGAACAACCCGCGCCTGAACACGCCGGAGAACCTGTGGATCCGCGACTTCACGCTGTCACCTGATCGGCACTACTTCGTCTTCAATGCGGCGCCGCGCTACAGCAGCTCAGGCGATCCCATCTCGCCGACCGACAAGCGGCAGATCAAGGACACCGAGATCTACACGATGGCGGCGAAGCCCGGTGAAAAGGCGGTCATGATCACGAACAAGGCGCGCTACGCCACCGATTCACCGGTCGCGGTGGTGCCGACCAAGAAGCCCAAATAGAGGCGGGAGTCGCTCGGCTAGCAGACTGCGCCAAAGCTTCGCCTCGGCGCAGGTGCTCGTTGTCTGCAAGGGGGCTGAAACAGCCCCCTCGACCGAAAAAAGCGTCATTTTTTCGGCCTCACCCCAAATTCGCGCTCCGCGCGGCAGACTGCATCTACGTCCCCCACGATGACCGACACGATTTACGGCGCAGTCTGCTAGCGATGGTAGGGCAAGCCTTTCCAACGTGTGAGCGCGCGGTAGACCTGTTCGAGCAAGACAACTTCGGCAAGCTCGTGGGGCAATACCATCGGGCCAAGTGAGATGCGGTAGTTCGCCTTTTCGAGCACCGCGTGGTCGAGGCCGTCCGGTCCGCCGATAACGAACACCAGGTCGCGGTTTCCCGCTTCGATCAGACCCACCAGCCACAGCAAGAAGGCGTGCGAGTCGAACGACCGACCTTCGACGTCCATCGCGGTCAGGATCGAGCCGCGCGGGATCGAACGCATCAAGTTGCGGGCTTCCTGCTGGCGCGCGTTGGGGTCGAAACCGCGTTTTTGGCGACGCGGTGCACGCACGGCGACGCGATGAAACGACACGATGCGCCCGATGCGTTTCATGTAGTCATCGGCGAGGGCGATTGTGCCGGCGTGCTTGAGGCGGCCGGGGGCGGCGATACCGATGCGCACGGCGTCCTCGGCGGTGTGGGTGCTGTCAGGCGTGGGGCCTGGCGGTTAGTCGGTCGCGGTCGCGAGGTCCTGGCCGACGGCGACCGGGTTGTCGGACCAGTCGTCAGCGCTTGCCCACGTGGGATCCGACTCGCGATCCCATTCGGGCACCTCGAGCTGGACGCGGGGCGCGTCTGAGTAGAGGCGGTCAAGCTCGTAGTAGTCGCGAACGGGGCGATGGAAGACGTGCACAACGACGTCGCTGAAATCGATCAGCGCCCACTTGCCGTCCCTCAATCCTTCGCTGGATACCGGCTTTTCGCCGCGGGATTTGCGGACCTCTTCGACGACATTGGCCGCGATTGCGGCGGCCTGCCGGTCCGATGAGCCCGAACAGATGACCATGCAGTCGGTGTAGTCGAGGATCCCGCGTACATCGTAGGCGCGAACGTCGAAGCCTTTCTTTTCCCAAACGGCGGACGTGACAAGGTCCACCAACTCTCGGTCGAATTGCCGTTCTTCAAGCATCGGCGTGCTCACGTTCGGACATGTCCATCTCCCATGACGACGTATTTCTGGGTCGTCAATGAATCCAGGCCCATCGGGCCATAGGCGTGCAACTTGCTGGTCGAAATACCGATCTCGGCACCAAGACCGAGGCAGCCGCCGTCGTTGAAGCGTGTCGACGCATTGACGAGCACGCAGCTGGCCTGGACGACATCCACAAAGCGCTGAGCGGCGCGGACATCGGCCGTGCAGATCGCTTCGGTGTGGCCGCTTCCGTAGCGCTGAATGTGATCGATGGCGCCATCCAGACCGTCGACGACCCGCACAAGCGCGATGTAGTCGAGGTATTCGCGGCCGAGGTCGTCGGAGTCGGCAGCGGGCAGGTCGGGACGGAGTTCGCGTGTGGTTGGACACGCCCTGATTTGCACGTTGGCCGCCTCGAGCGCGGCGACGATTTGCGGAACCGCGGAACCGGCGATAGCGCGGTCGACGAGGACGGCTTCCATGGCGTTGCACGTGCCCGGGCGCTGGGCCTTGGCGTTCACGACGATGTTGGTCGCCTCGTCAAGATCGGCTGACTGGTGCACGAAGACGTGGCAGACGCCCTCGTAGTGCTGAATCACGGGAACGCGTGCCCACTTGTTGACCTCGTCGATGAGACGGGTGCCACCGCGTGGAATGACCAGGTCGATGCCGCCAACCTGGCTGACGAGAGCTCGAATGCCGTCGTGTCCCGGAGATGCAGGCGCGGACGCGGCGTCGATGGGCAGACCGACGTCGGCAAGGGCGTCGCGCATCAGTTGCAAGAGGGCTGCGTTGGAGTCGCGCGCGTCGGAACCGCCGCGGAGGATTGCCGCGTTTGCGGCCTTGATGCACAGGCAGCCGGCGTCGATTGTGACGTTGGGGCGCGACTCGTAGACCATGGCGATGACGCCGAGCGGAATGGTCACGCGGCTAACGTGAAGTCCATTGGGTCGCCGTGCGCCATACGTTGTGCGACCGACCGGGTCGGGGAGCAGGCGGATCTCGGCCACAGCGCCCGCAAGGCGCCGAACGCCGTCGGCGTCGATGGAGAGCCGATCGATAAACGCAGGCGTACGACCGCGTTCGTGAGCGCGTGCAACGTCGCCGCGGTTCATCTCGGCGATGGCGTCGGCACGCTCGACAAGGAGCTGCTCGACGCGGCCGAGAAATGCGTTCTTGGTGGCGGTGTCGGCGGGTGCGAGCGTGGCGGCGGCGGCCCGGGCTCGCACGCAAAGCTTCGCGGTGGCTTCGACAAGCTGCGGATCGAGGGTCAAGCGCTCTCCATCGCCGGGTCTGAGCGGTCCTCGCCGCAGCACCCGGTTCGCCATGGATCGTAGGAATCGTCCGGGCGCTCGTCAACGAAAGGGCTGTGTAATCGTGACATCGCGGCTGCCGGGCATGTAGTTTGCGCCCGTGACCGTGACTACCAAGTCCGCCGCGGAGATCCGCAAGCTGCGACGGGCCGGCGCGATCGTCGGAGATACGCTCCGCATGGTGCGGCAGTTCGCCCAACCGGGCGTCAAGCTCAAAGACATCGACAGGGCCGCCGAAGCCTTGATCCGCTCCCGCGGTGCGCACCCTACATTCAAGGGGTATCACGGCTTTCCGGCCGCCCTTTGCCTGAGCGTCAACGACCAGGTCGTGCACGGCATCCCGTCCGATCGCGCGCTGGTCGAAGGTGACATCTTGTCGATCGACTGCGGCGCGACTCTCGACGGATACGTCGGTGATTCGGCGATCACGGTGGCGGTCGGCGAGGTCTCTTCGAAGCTGCAGACTCTGCTCCGCACCACGCGAGCCAGCTTGATGGCGGCGATCGAATCGGCGCGACCCGGGGCAACGATCGGCGACCTTGGCGCCGCGGTCGAGGCGGTCGTCAGCCCGCATGGATACGGAATCGTCCGAGAATACTGCGGCCACGGGATTGGCACGGCGTTGCACGAGGACCCGCAGGTCCCCAACTTCGGCAACAAGGGAACGGGACCGGTGATCCAGAGCGGTTGGTGCCTGGCGATCGAGCCGATCGTGACGATGGGCAGCAACGAGGTCGTCACCAAGAGCGACGGCTGGACGGTTGTCACCCGCGACGGCGGAGCAGCCGCGCACTTTGAACTCGCGATCGCGGTCGTCGACGGCGACAACATCGTGCTGACGCGAACGTCGGATGACGAACTGCCCTGAATTTCAGCACGCTGCGAAGGGCTCTTCCTCGCGCGATTCGAAAGAAAAAGCGCGCATGCGCCGATCACTTTGTAGCCGCCGCGGCTTCAGGGGGAGACGACATGCTTGGATTGGAAACGGTTTTGAAGGCGCTCGCAGGGGGCGCGTGGTTCGGGCGGTCATGCGCCGGGTGCGACGGTCGGCTGGCGATAGGAGAGTCAGCGTTGTGGTGTGTGGCGTGCGGGGACGCGATCGTGCCGGCATTCGACAGCCGACGGTTGGTCCCAGAACGGATGGACACTGGGCTGACGGATACTGGACTGACCGTCCATGCGCGCTGGATGTATGGCGGTCCGGTGCGGGACGCGGTCGTCGCGGCGAAGGGTCGTGGAGGCGCAGGGGCGACGTCGTTGATCGCGGACGCCGTGCGCGTCCTGTCGCATCGGGTGGGGGCTTTGTCCGACTCGTCCGCAACGCAGCGCGCCGTTCTCATCCCCGTTCCGCCTCATCGTGCGAGGTTTCGACAACGCCTCGGGCATCTTCCCGATCGGTTTGCGGCGGCCCTTCACAGATCCGGCGTTGGTGGATTCGCGCTCGACGCGCTGCGGCGCACCGACGATCTGCCGACGCGTCGGCGAGGATTGAAGGCGCAGCCGACGTTTGTCCCCGGCGCCGTCAAAGAGCGTCGACGCGCAATACTCGTTGATGATGTGGTAACCACAGGTGCGACGCTACTTGCGGCCGCGACGTGTGCCACGGAGGCGGGCTGGGACGTTGTGGCTGCCGTTTGCCTTGCGGACGCGCGACCGCATGGGGAACGCAATGCCTCACCCCAACCTCCGCTGCGCGGCGGTATCTCGTTGCCGTCAACTGGTCGTTTCCCCTGCAACGAGACACCTAGCCGACCATCAATGCGCTCGCGACGCGCCAGCCGAGGTCGGCGCCGCCGAGGATGAGGGCTGCCGCGCCGAGTTGAGCGGCACGAAGCCAAGCGGCGGCGGCGTCGTGGCGCCAGGCGCAGACTCCGATTGTGGCTGCTATGGCGGCGATGACGGCGCCGGCAGCGGGATCTGCGAGCCAGTGCACGCCGACCCAGTGCGGCGCGAATACGGCCCAAACGGCCAGGAGGGCGATGGCGGACACGAGCGCGCCGGTGTCAAACAAGGAGGCGCGGGGCGAGCTCGGCTCGCCGGTCGGCACGGTCGCGAAGAGGAGCGCCAGTACGGCGGCTTGGCGGGCAACGAGCAGCAGCGCTGCAGAGCCGTCGACCATGCGATCAGCGCCGATGCCGCGGGCCGCGAGCGGGAACGCTGTAGATTCGGCGAGAAGCGATGACGACGTCCCATCCAGCCAGCTGGAGACGATGTCTGCTTGTCCGGCCGCTGCCGCCGCAGCGGCGACACACCACAGCCCCCACACGGACAGTCCGATGCGCCGGTCTCTTGCTTGCCAGCCGATGGCCACCGCGAGCAGTCCGAGCCACGGCAGGGCCGACCACAGCTGCACGGACCAACCGCTGCCCAGCGCCGGATCGAGCTGAAGGCCCCCACGTTGCAGCCATGCCATCGGTTCGACGCCGAGCGGGACCTCGGCCATGCCAGCTAGCGGCGACGCGATCAGCAGCGGCATCGGCGCAGCAGCGATTACCGCAGCGACGGCGGCGCGAAACGCGCGCGAACGGCCCACGCAATCCACTGCGGCAGCGGCAACAACAAACGCGACGATGGCGGCAGCGAGCGCCGCCCCGATGGACCACATAGCGCCGGCAGGTTGGGCAGCGGCGGCGAACGCGGCGGCCGGCAGACAAAACATCGCGGCCAGCGCGTGCAAGGCGCGGGGTTTGATGTCAGCCGCTGCGATACCAAGGCCCGCGGCAACGGCGAGGCCGATAACGGCGGCCCCTACCCCGGCGCCGCGGAAACCGATCGCCACGGCCGAGAGGGCGACGGCTACAAACGACAACGCGCGGCGACCAGCGGCGGCGGCGACGACGTGAGCGGCGAGCGCCGCGATCGCGGTGAGGATGGCGGGGCTCATGCCAGCTGGCTCCCCTCATCGACACCGCAGGCGAAGACGACGGAGTCACGCAACGCGGCCCGGTTGGTTGAGATGATACGCACGCGGCCAGCGTCCACAGCGACATCGACGCGTATCGCCGGCACGCCCCAGGTCAGCAGCACGCCGATCAGAATGGCGAGGAGGGCGACCATGAATGCCGCGATCGGAAATGGCGGGTCGATCCGCAGTCGAACGCGAGGCGCCGCGTGGCTCCGCACGCTTGCTTTGCCGGTCGGAAGCAAGGCCGGGCCCGCGGCGACAAACACGGTCGCGCGCGGGCCTTTGCCGGAGACGCCGATCGCGATCGGACCGCTGCGGGTTGTTGCGAAGGTGCTCAGTGACGCCCCGAGCGCCGAAACGGTCGCGTGACGCCCATCGCGGACATCGAACGCGAACCACTTGCTCGCTTTCGGCGCGCTATCGCCGGTGGCCGGCGCCCACCAATCAAAACGAAATCGCCGCGCAGTCGGCTCGACCGCGGTCGCTGTCCACGCGACGGTCCGTTCACCGAGCGGGACGGATGCGCCGGGTTGCAGCGTGACGTTCGCGCGCTCGCCGACCGCTTCGACGACGCACGTCAATGTCTGTGTAGCGAGCGCGCATCCGGCTTCGAAGTGGCCGGTCGCTTTGACCCAACGGCCGCGATCAACGCGAAAAGCTGCGACCGGGGCGGGTGTGACCTTGCTGGCCACGGGCACGTCGATCACGACGGACGCGGGTGCTCGGCTCGTCCAAACGGTCAGCGCAATCAGGGCCACCACACCGATCGCCAGCAACGCCATCCCCGGGCCGCGGAGACCTGCTTCGATCCGTCGCACCGATCCGTCGACGCTGGTGCGAACTGAAGCGATCACCCGCCAAGGGGTCGCAGCGATGGATGCGGCGAGATTGGATTCGATTCTCGCTCTCAAGCCGTCGGACAAAACCGAAGTCGGCACGACGAGCGACAGCAGCGCAGGGGCGCGGAACAGCAGGCGCGCGAACGCGACGGTGATACTTGCGGCGACGAGCAGCCACAACAGCAACGAGTCACCGATTTGGCCGAGACCGAGCGCGGCGATCGCGCCGAGATCTGCGTTGGACAGGCCGTCGGTTGTCGGCAGCGGCGCGGCGGCCTGGGGCAGCTGCGTGGCGGCGATGAACAGCCCGAACCACGCCCCGAGCAGCAACCGAGGTGCCCATGGAGATACGAGCGCGCCCACCAGGGGCTCCGGTTGAGCGGCAACCTGGGAGGGTTCGGTGGACTGCGATGGGGAGGGAGCGATGCCGCGATCGGCCGACGTTGCGGGCTCGGTCATGCGGCGTCGATCATGCAGCGGTGGTCAAGCACCGGCTGGTGGCGCCAGAAGGCTGGGTTAGGCGTCAACGAAGTGGATGTGGACACGTTCGTCGCGCAGGGCAGCGGCCGCCTGCATCAGGTTGCGGATCGCGCGCGCGGTGCGGCCCTGCTTGCCGATGACCTTGCCGATGTCTTGCTGGCGAACCGTCAACTTGAGGACGGTGCCATCATCGGACGTCTCCTCTTCGACGCGGACCTCGTCGGGCTCGTCGACGAGCGCGGCGGCGATGAACGTCAAGAGTTCGGCCATAGCGGGCATGAGTGCGATCAGCCCTGACGCGCTTTGCGGACCAGCGAGGCGACGGTCTGCGTTGGACGGGCGCCAACTCCATACCAGTGCTCGTACCGATCGATCGCGATCTTGATAGCCGGAGGGTTGACGCACGGGTTGTACGTGCCGATCTGCTCCAGGAACTTACCGTCCCGGGGCGACTCACTGTTGGCCGCAACGATGCGGTAATAGGGGCGCTTCTTGCTGCCGTAGCGAGCGAGGCGAATGCGGACTGCCATCGCGAACTCCGTAAAAATCTTCGTCTGTCTTTCGTCGAATGCAATCGCCGACGCAGGGCGCAGGCGGGCCGTGCTCCTACGTCAAGCTCCCGGTCGGTGTCAAGCACAACATGAATGACAACGCGCATTTCATTGACCTTCCGTAGCGCGTTTCGATAGCCTTTCGCCGCTCGTGCAATTAAGGGGACTTGCGCCCTGCTGCCGGGTGGAGAGGGGCCAACGACATCCGGAATGCCCGGATGGCGAGGGGGCACCATGATCGACCAACCGAACCGAATCGCGACCCGAAACATGCCCCCGCATCGGGACGTTCGGCCTTCTTCCTGGGGACAACCAGTGCAACCACTCAGCGTGTCGACTTGCAGGTCGGTGGCGGCGATCGCCATTTGGCCAGCCCTGGTCGCGGCGTTCGCGATCGGCTGCTCGGATGAACAATCCGACGGTGATGACGCGATCTCGATCGAAGATATCGGCGACGCGGGCACCTCCGGCGGGGATGTCGCCGCGCCGCACGATGTGCCCAAACAGCTCGACGGCATGATCTGCGCGCCCACCGTTCCGAAGGGCTGTAAATCCAACGTAGAGCTCATCGTCTGCGCGGACGACGGGTCTGGCTATGTGGCCAAGACCTGCCTGAGCGGGACCGGCGCGATCACCACGTGTATCCAACCCGACGCCGCCGATCCGTCCAGCGCGTTTTGCACCGCGTGTGGTCAAGGCCAAAAACGTTGCGATCCCGACGACAGCCTGAAGGTCCAGGAGTGCGACGGCAACGGCAAATGGCAGGCCAAAGAGTCGTGCAAGGTCGACGACGGTAAGAGCTGCTTCAGCGGTGCGTGCCAGCGAGCCTGCGACTTCAACGTCAAGGCCAACAGCTACATCGGCTGCGCGTTCTGGGCGACCGATCTAGACAACGCATTCGTGCCCGGTGGCAAACGCGGGTACTACGACGCCGCCGGCGCCCAGTACGCGATCGTGGTGAGCAACCCGGACAAGAAGCTCGTCTCCAACATCACCATCGAGCGCCCCGACATCGGCCAGGTCAAAGAGGACTCCGAGGGCAACCCGCTCAACCTCAAGCCGCTCAAACCCGGCGAGCTGCGCGTGTTCAACCTGCCGCCGCTCAACATCAACGGCACGGTCAAGCAACCGCTGGCCTACAAGGTGAGCTCATCGGTGCCGATCACGGCGTACCAGTTCAACCCGCTCGAAAACGTCGGCGTCTACAGCAACGACGCCTCGCTCCTGCTGCCGGGCGAGCTGATGGGCAAGTACTACATGGTCATGTCGCGCGAGCAGTCGTTTTCGGTGCTGCGTGGGTTCATGACCGTGGTGGCGACCAAGGGCGGCGAGACCAAGGTTGGCGTGACGTTCAGCCAGACCACCGGCAAGACGCTCGCGAGCAGCGACGGCAAGATCAAGGTATACAAGTCGGGCGAATCGGCGGAGTTCACGCTCAAACAGTGGGAGACGCTGAACATCGAGACGGACCAGGTGGGCTCAGACCTGACCGGAACTGTCATCGTGGCCAGCAAGAAGATCGCCGTGTGGGCCGGCAGTGAAGCCGCCAACGCGCCGAACACCAACCACTGCGACACCGCCAAATGCACGGCTAAAGATCTCGCCAAGGGCAACCTGTGTGGCGTTTGCGCGTACGACGCGGCCCACAACAAGAACCCCGACAACGTGACCAAGTGCTTCAAGAACGAGCAGTGCAGCGCGTTCATCACGTGCTGCGCCGACCACCTCGAGATGCAGATGTTCCCGGTCAAGATCTGGGGCAGCCACTACGTCGCGGTGAAGCTGAAAGAGCGCGGCGAAGAGGCCGACTACTGGCGCATCATGGCAGCCGAAGACGGCACCAAGGTCACAACCAGCCCGCAGGCCAAGGATCCGGACGGCAAGCCGGTCTACGTGCCGGTGCTCAACAAGGGCGAGTGGTTTGAGATCGAGTCGCGGCAGAGCTTCGAAGTGATCGCGCGATTCGCCGACGGCAAGCCCGCGCCGATCATGCTCGGGCACTTCATGGCCAGCGAGCACGCGCCAGATCCCAACTCGGTCGGCCCGCAGCCCGGCGACGCGGGGACCGGCGATCCGGCGTTCTTGCTCGCGATTCCGGCGGCACAGTGGCGCTCGAACTACGCGTTTCTCACGCCCGGCAAGTACGAAAACAACTGGATTTCGATCGCCGCCCCCGTCGACGCCAACGTAGAGGTGGACGGTGTGAAGGTGCAGCCCGACTTCTGGGAGAAGCTCAGCAAGAAGTACAAGAAGACGCGTTTGTTCGTGAAAGCAGGTGCCCACAACGTCAAATCCAGCGAGCCCGTGGCTGTCGACGTGTATGGTTACGATCAATACGTGTCGTATGGCTATCCAGCGGGTCTCGATCTGAAGGATCTCAAGCTGGTCAAGGAGCCGGGCGAGCAATAGGCGCGCCTGTTACGTCGCGTGGCGATGTCCGTCCGAAGATGGGCACGCGACGTAGCTTAGGGGGAGAAAACCATGAGACTGCACCGCACCGACAGAAGGTCGAGTCCGTGGGTCAAGGGCCGCGGGAGATTGGCGATTTTCGCCACCTTGGTGCTGGTCGCCGCCGCTTGCGGGGATCCCGATTCAAGCAGCACCCCTGACGAGTCCGCCGTCGACGAAGACGCGGGCGGAAGCATCGATATCGGTGTGTCGCCCGGCGATATCGTCACCGTCGGCAAGGACATCAACAAGGACAAGACCACCACCACGCTCAAGCTCAAGCAGGTCGATCCGACTACGGGCAAGGCTTCGGGTGGCTACCAGGTCACGCTCTACGGAACAGGGTTCGAGAGCGACGCCGTCGTGCTGGTCGACAATGTGCCGGTCGACGCCGACCATACGTTCTACGTCGACAGCGCCGAGCTGCAGATCACCATGCCGCCGCACACGCCCGGCCTCGCGTCGATCGAAGTGCAAAACCCCGGCCCCGAGCCGCCCAAGACCACCGTCGTCAGCAAGCTCGAAGACGTCTTTCTCTACTACAACGACGTCGCCATCGCGAAGGTCGATCCGGCCGAGGGACCCGTCGGCGGCGGCTCGCCGATCACGATCACGGGCAGCGGATTCTCGGGTAAGACCAAGGTCCTTGTCGGCGGCAAACCGGCAATCGGCGTCCAGGTCGTCGCGGATGACGAGATCATCGCGGTCACGCCGCCCGGCATCTTCGGCAGCCAGCCCGTCCACGTGATCAACGATCGCGGCACCGCGGTCATGAAGAAGGGCTTCTTCTACTACGACCCGCCCAGCATCCAGACGATTCTCCCCGCAGCTGGCCCGACCGGCGGCGGCACCGAGTCAATCATCGAAGGCAACAACTTCACCGCCAAGACCGCGGTGTGGATCGGCGAAGCGCAAGCATCGGTGCTCGGTTGGTACGGCACCGGCAAGCTGAAGATCGCGACCCCGCCCGGCACCACCGGCAAAGCGGACGTCAAGGTCGTGACCAAGTACGGCGCGGGCGTGCTCAAGGGCGGCTTCGTCTACACCAACGACAAGGGCACGGCGCCTACGAAAGTGTTGTCCGTGGCTCCGCCCAGCGGCCCGGTCGGCGGCGGCCAGGTGGCGACGGTCATCGCGCACGGTCTGATCAGCAAGGACGACACGACCATCCTGTTTGGCAACAAGACCGCCAAGATCAAGACGCTCGACCCCGTCGCGCACACAGCGGTCGTGACCGTCCCTGCCGGAAAGCTCGGGCTGACCGACGTCAAGCTGCTGACGACCAAGGGCAGCGACACGGCCAAGGGCGCCTACAAGTACATCCAAGCGGTGCAGATCAAGTCGATCAGCCCGGCTTTCGGACCGCCATCCGGCAACACCAAGGTCACCATCAAGGGCGCCGGTTTCGCCAAGGGCAAGCCGATGGTTCGTATCGGCGCGTTGCCCGCCAAGACGGTCGTGCTCGTCAGCGACAACGAGATCCAGGCCGTGACACCCCCCGGTTCACCCGGGTACGTACACGTCGCGGTGGAAGTTGGCGGCGACAAGGCCGTGCTGCACAACGGGTTCGCTTACAGCGGCGACGACCTCGGGCTCTACGTGGTCTACCCGGACAACGGCGCGCAGGCAGGCGGCACCAAGGTCCATATCTACGGTGGCGGCTTCGAAAAGGGCGCCGAGATCACGTTCGACGGCAAACCGGCCAGCCACGTCAAGTTCGTGGACCCGACCCACATGACGGCCAAGACACCGCCCGGCAAGGTCGGCGTGGTCAACGTGGCGGTGAAGCAGAAGGGCAAATCGGCCACGCTCGCCAAGGGCTTCACGTACTTCAACCCGATGAGCAAGTACGGCGGCACCTGGGGCGCCGCTGTCGACGGAACGGTGAACCTGACCGTGCTCGACGCGTCCAACGGCAAGCCTGTTCCCGATGCGTTCACGATGCTGTGGACCGACCCGGCGACCCCGCACCAGGGCTTCACCGACGCCAACGGGCAGATCACCTTCTCGGGCGACGACGTGCTCGGAACGCAGATGATCAGCGCCAGCAAGCCGAAGTACGAGTCCGCCTCGGTGGTCAAGTTCAACGCGACCAACGTGACGCTCTACATCAACCCGATCCCCGAGCCGTCGCCCGGTGCACCGCCCCCCGGCACCCCGCTGCCCCTCGTGAGCGGCAAGGTCGTGGGCCTGGACAAGTACGTCATCATCCCGGCCGGGTCGTGCAACGAAGTCCTGAGCCCGACGAGCAAGAGCAAGCCGGCGGCGCCGCATTGCAACAAGTGCCTTTCGGACAGCCAGTGCGGCAGCAAGGACTTCAAGTGCATCGACATCGGCGGCATCAACGGCAAGCGCTGCGTGTCGACGTGCGCGCAAGGCCAGGCTTGTCCGACCGGGTTCTTCTGTCAGCCGCAAAAAATCGGCGGACCTCGCTGCGTGCCCCAGGCCGGTGAGCTCACCTCGGTCTGCTACCACAGCAAGCCGACGTTCCTGTCGCGCGACAACTGGCCCCCGGTCGGACCCGGCTTCGAGGCCAAGCCCGCCAACAACTACAGCTACACGATCACGACCGGCTTCGGCGAAATGGCGATCGTCTGCTTCGGTGGCTACAAGAAGATCGGCAGCCTGCTCGACGCGGGCAGCCAGATGAGCATGTTCAACTTCACGCCGACCGTGATGGGTGTGAAACGGCACCTCTTCGTGCAGCCGGGGACCAACCCCAAAGACGTGCATATCAAGCTCAACATCCCGCTTTCGCGCAAAGCGAACCTGCGGTTTGAGAACCTGCACAAGTGGCCGATCAAGTCGGGCGAGCATCTGCGCACGTTCGCTCGGGCTTACCTGGTGCTCGGCAGTGACGGCGTCATGACGATGCTGGACTTGCCGCAGGCGCTGTTCCACCTCGGCACGTACACCAACGCCAATGCAGACCGGCTTGAGTTCGACCACCTGCCCGCTGCGTTTGTCGAGGAGATCTTCGACTCGTCGCTGACGTTCATGGGCATGGAGATGACGGTTTCGGGCGGCTCGGGCGCACCTCCGTACTCCGTTTCGGTCATCAAGGACGTCAAGGACCTCAACAACGACGCGATGATTCACCGCAAGGGCAAGGCAGACTTCGAGAGCATCGAAACCGGCGTCGCGCGCACCATCTACGACATGTGGGGCACCGATAAGCTCAACGTCTATGCCGTCGGCGCGAAAGGCGCGATCTTCGCGTGGTCGGGCAACGGCTGGACCCAGCAGGCGACGTTTACGCAAGAGGACGTGCGCGGCATCCACGGCCTGCACAGCAAGCAGGTCTACGCGGTCGGCAACAAGGGCGCGGCGGGTGTTTTCGACGGGGTCAGCTGGAAGAAGATCGAGGTCAAGGAGACCAGCAAGTACCTCAAGGAAGCCAACTTCTCGGGCGTTTTCGCGGTCAAGGGCAAGACGCCGGGGCAGCCGGACGTGTGGGTCGCGGCCAACCAGAGCATCTTCCGCATGGACTACGCGGCCGGTGGCCTCAAGCGCTTTCAGCCGTACGTGCCGATCAACGCCTGGGCGATTCACGGTGCCGATGCAAACCACATCTGGGCGGTCGGCTACACGGGTCGAATCGTCTACTACAATGGGCAGATCTGGAAGCAGCAGCAGTCTGGCACGTCGATCGCGTTGCGCGGCGTGTGGGCTGCATCTCCCAAGGCGGCATGGGCGGTGGGTGAATCCGGTCAGATCCTGCGCTGGACCGGCCTCGGCTGGATCGCGCAGAAGAGCCCGACGACCGAGACATTGCAGGACGTCTGGGGCACCTCCGAAAAGGACGTCTGGGCGGTCGGCGCGGCCGGAACGGTCGTCCACTACGACGGCAACTCGTGGAAGCTCATCAAGCTCAAGGAGCTGCACAAGTCGCTTCACGCAGCGTGGTCGACCAAGGACGGCGACTTCTTCTCGATGGGCGCGCAGGAGCTGCTGCTCGGCCCAATCCTGTACCCGCCGCTCGACGTCAACCCGCTCAAGAACGGGCAGATGAAGGGCAACACGCTCAAGTGGAAGGTCGATCCGAACACGACGCAGCCGCACTTCAACTACATCACCATCGGCATCCCGGCGATGGGCGGCGATATCCCGGTCTGGAACATCATGACCGACGGCGACCTGACGCAGTCCGAGCTGCCCGATTTTCCGAAGATCCAGGGCACGCCGGGCATCCCCACGAACACCAACCTGCGGCTGACGATTATCCGCGGCTTCAAGGAGGGCTTCGACATCGACGCCTACGACCTGACCGACATGAACATCCGCACGTGGCGTTCGTGGGCGGAAAACCAGTTCTTCTTCACGAAGAAGTGAGCGTTGGCGACGACATCGAAGACACGCTTTGTTGCTGCATATCGACTCCGAACAAGGTCGCGGTCGCTCCTGGCCGCGCGATAAGGTCCGCTTTTGAACACCCACGCCCCCACCGAACCCACAGCTGACGCCGCGTCATCGCGCGCGCTTGCATCGCCGGCTGTGCTTGTCATCGCGACGCTCGCGATTGTTGCGATGTCCTTCGCGTTGCCGGCCTGCAGCGACGACAACGACGGCGACAGCAAGGACGACGCCGGCACGACCGATGGCGGCGGCAACGACGGCGGCGGAACCATCGACGACGGCGCCACGACCGCAGATGGCAGCGCAACAACCGGCGACGGGACCGTGGCGAAAGACACGGGCGGAAATAGCGGCAAGGACGTGCTGGTGCCGCGCTCGCTCCGATTCAAAGAGTCGATTCGCGCGGTCTGGGGAAGCTCGGCAAGCGACGTGTGGTGGGCCGGCGATAAGGGACGGGTGCTGCATTTCAACGGCTCAATCCTGGTGCCGCGCAGGTCGGGAACGGACAAGAATCTGCACGGCGTCTGGGGCCGCGCTAAAGACGACGTGTGGTTCGGTGGGGAGGGCGTCATCCTCTTCTACAACGGCTCCAAGTTCTTCGATCGCACGCCCAAGGGCCTGATCAAGCCGGTGTTTCGGGCCGTTCATGCGCCTTCGGACGGCTCGACGCTGCTCATCGCCGGCAAAGACGGCGTGATTTACCGGGTCCTCGACGACAACACCTTGCACAAGGAAAACACCAACTCCGGCGTGGATGTACACGGTCTGTTCGCGGCCAGCGCGGGCACGATCTGGGGCGTCGGCGGGAGCGGGCAGGCGCTGAAGCTCTCCGGCGGTTCGTGGTCCGAGACGACGATGCCCAAGGCGTCGGGCACCATCACGGCGATCAGCGGCGCCAAGCTTGAAGGCAAAACGCGAATGTTCGCGGTCGGGCAGCTTGGGTACGTGGCGGCGACCGAGGACGGCAAGTGGAAAAGCAGCCTCAGCAACGACCCGAAGAGCCGCGATTTGCGGGGCGTGTGGGCAGTCGGCGGCAAAGAGGCATGGGCGATCGGCAAGAATGGCGCGCTGATCCACCTCACCGGCGACAAGTGGAACGTCCAGGATATCGACGGCACCTACATGAAGACAGCGAGCTTCAACGCGGTCTGGGGCGTGGTCGAAGACGGCAAGGTCAAGTTCGCGCACGCGGTCGGCGATGACGGCGCCGGGCTCACATTCAAGAAAGGTAAGTGGCTCGATTTTCGGGCGGAAACGGCGGCGCACGTGCTGTCCGTGACGGCGCTCGACGACGGGCGTTTGGTCGCGACCGGTGCTTCCGGGCTGCTGATGGTCGCCAAGGACGCCACCAGCGAGTTCATCGATCTGGGCGCCGCGGTGACCGGCGCAACCTTGCATGACGCAGCTGGTGACGGCGCCGCGGGCGGCTTCTGGGCGGTCGGCGACAAGGGCGTGGCCGTGCACGTCGCCAAGTCCGGTGGGATCGAGGTCATGACTCCCGCCGCGGCGCAGGGACGGGCGCTTCGAGGCGTCGTCAATGCTGGCAAGGACGGCGTGTTCGCGGTCGGGGACCTCGGCACCATCGTCGTGTGGAAAGGCACGTCGTGGGCGGCCGAGAAGACCACCGTACAGCACACGTTGCGCTCCGTGGCGGCGACCGGCGGCAAGGTCTGGGCGGTCGGTGATTTCGGCACCGTGCTGCGGCGCGATGGTGGCACGTGGAAGAAAGAAAGCACCGGCGAGCTTGCGCGTTTCAATCGCGCGATCGCGACGCAAGACGGCGGCATCGTGGCGGTCGGCGACAACGGCGTCATCGTGGAGCGCGACAAGGCCGGCAATTGGGCGAAGCGCTTCGAACAGCCGGGTCTGTTCCTCTACGGCGTCGCGGCGACCCCGGATGGCCGGATCGTGGCAGCGGGCTGGAAGGGCACACTGGTCGTTGGCAAGGCGGGCAAATACAGCGCGGTCGAGTCCAAGCTGCCCAATGTGTTGCGCGACATCGCGGCGACCAAGACGGGAATCGTCGCGGTCGGACACAAGGGCGGCATCTACCAGGTGAAGCTGTAGCAGGCGTCGGAGTTGACGATGGCAACCAGGCAGAAAACGACGCGCGCGCTGGCCGACGCCCGGTCGCCAAAGCTGGCGATCCTGTGCGTGACGATGCTGATGGCCGCGGCCTGCGGCGAAGACTCCGTGTCCGACGGACCGAGCACGGCGGTCGACGCAGGGGGCAACGGCGAGTTCGATTCGGCCGTCACGATCGACGTCAATGAAGCCGCCGCGGATGTGCCGGAGGTCGACACCGCCGCGCTGCTGGCCGGGATTGGCCAGGGTGTGAAGGAAAACGGCCTGTTCACCCAGCTCGTCGGCGTCGGTGGCAACCCGAACACGTCGTTTCACGCGTGCAGCAGCGCCGGCGTCGGCAAGACCTACGTCGCGGGCAGTGGCGGCACCATCGTTGGCCACGACGGCCTCTCGTGGAAGACACTGACCGAAGGCACATTCGCGACCCTGCACGGGATCTCGACCGCCCCAGGCGGCGACCTGGTGCACGCTGTGGGTCTCAACGGCACGATCATCCAGGCCAAGGGTTCCGCGGGCAAGATCGGCAGCCAGTGGGGACCACCGGGCGGCTGCAAGAGCAGCAACGAATGCAACGACGGCGACTCCTGCACCGCCGACTACTGCGAAACCGGCGTCTGCAAACACGTGCCGAGCAAGGCGAAAGGCTGCTGCGGGTCGATCCCGCTGTCCGACGCGTTCAACAACGTCGCCAACTGGACCATCGCCGACACGTTCGCCGCGAGCACGAGCGCCGGCGGCATCGTGTGGACCGCCGCATCGGTGACCAGCCCGATCGGCGACGCGCGCTGGACGAGCCCCAAGAAGTCGCTGTACTTCGGCATTCCCAACAAGCCCTGCACAGCAGATCCGACCAAGACGTGCCCGACCTACAACAACGGCAAGGTCGTCGGCAGCACCGCCACGTCCGAGTGGATGCAGCTGCCCAAGTCGGCGAAGATCACGCTGACATTCCAGCTCTACATGAGCGTGCGCGACAGCTACCCCGACGACCTGCGGGTGCGCGTGCTCGAGCCCAACGGCGCCAAGAAAGACGTCTGGACCAAGCTCAAGGATAACTCCTACAAGGGCAGCACCGGCGGCAAGTTCGCGCTGCAGACCGTCGACCTGTCGCAGTGGTCGGGCAAGAACATCCGGCTGCAGCTGGACTTCCACGCCAAGTACTTCAGCACGACCGCGATGGGCGGCGAGGGCGTGTTCATCGACGACCTGATCCTCACCACCCACTGCGGCTCGGGCGAATTGGCGAGCAAAGGCCTGTCAGACGCGACGTTCTTCGACACCTGGGCGGTCGACGACAAGACGGCCTGGGCGGTCGGCACCGGCGGCTCGATCGCGCGGTGGGATGGCAAGACCTGGCTGCTTGAAACTGGCGGTCCGGTGCGGGATGTGCACGCCTTTGCCGGGGTCCCCGGGGTGCTGCAGCTGTTGGTCGGACAAAAAGGCCTCGTCGCACAGTTCGGCCCAACCGGGATGAAGCCGTACGACCACAAGGCGACCACGGCCGACCTTTGGGACATCGCGATCACACCAAACAACGACGTCACCAAGATCCACGCGGTCGCTGTCGGCGTGCAGGGCACCGTGCTCGAGCTCGACCAGGGCGCCTGGAAGAAGACCCCGTTCCCGATCCCGTTCACGCTCAAAGCGGTCGCCGCGGATGGCAACGGCGGCTACATCGTCGGCGCGAGCACCAGTGTCTACCGGCGCAACAAGGGCGCAGCGACGTGGACGCCAGCCGGTTCGCTTGGCCAGGTCATCAACGACACGGCGTTCATCGGGGCGGGCAAATACCTGGTCATCGGCAACTCGGGCAAGAACGCCGAAGTGACGAGCAACGCGCTCATCAAGAAGACCGACGTCAGCCAGTTCGCGTTGCGCAGCGCGTGGGCGCTTGGTCCCAAGGACGTGTGGATGGTCGGCGACCAGGCCACGATCGCGCACTTCAACGGCTCGACCTGGAAGGAGTCCAGCAAGCCGTTCACGCAACACCTCCGCGGCGTCTGGGCGGCCAACTCCCAGGACGTCTTCGCGGTTGGCCTGCTCGGCACGATGGCGCGGTACGACGGCAAGACGTGGAAACCGATGGACGGACCCAAGGGTATCGACTGGTACGCGGTATGGGGCACCGATCCCAACGACGTGTACGCGGCTGGCAAGGGAGGCATCCTAGCGCGCTACAACGGCCTTGCGTGGACGGTCATCGGCGGCCCGGTCAAGGGCACCCTGCGCGGCGTCTGGGCGAGCGGTCCCAAAGACGTTTGGGCAGTCGGCTCGGCGGCGGCGATCTACCACTCCAAGGGCGACGGGAGCTGGACACCTGTGGCGATCGAGCCGTACCCGATCCCCGATGCCAAGCCCAAAGTCATCAAGGAAGACCTCTACGCCATCTGGGGCAGCGGTCCCAAGGACGTCTGGGCGATCGGGTCGGCGGACAAACACGGCGAAGCGACGCTCGTTCACTGGGACGGCAAGACGTGGAAGTTCATCCCGGCGCTGGGAACCGAAGGCCGACAGTTCCGCGCGATTTGGGGCTGGCACCAGGGCTCGGTCCTCTTCGTCGGCACCCAGGGCATGGTCTACCACTACAACGGGTCGGAATTCCGCGAGCTCAAGTCCGGCTCGATCACCACGTTCTACGACGTCTGCAATCTCGGCAAAGACGCCCTGCTCGTCGGCGGCATCGGGACGGTGGTTCGGTACATTCCACCCGCCGATTTCCGCAAGCCGCCCGGCAAATAACGCCGCCAGCTAAAGAGACAGACCGCGATGCGATTTTGCCTGATGCCGCGCTTTTCCAGCCTCGCTCGGACGATGGCCGTCGCCAGTTGCGTCGCGTTCCTGGCCGCGTGCGGGACGTCCGAGCGCGTTGGAATCGTCACCTACCCGGGCGTGGACGCCGCCGCTGACGGCGGCAATATCGGCGTTTTCGGTACCGACGACGCCGCGTCTTCTTCGAGCAGCGGCGGGTCGAGCAGCGGAGGCGCGTCCAGCGGAGGCGACGGCGGAACACGGGTTGGCAGCGACGGGGCCATCACCAACGCCGAGGGGCACGAGCTCGTTTTCGCGATGCCCAACGGCAACAAGGACGACTTCAAGGGCGTCTGCAACAAGGTCTGCGCGCTGCAGGTCCACCAAAACGGGCTGCGCAACATCTATGTGCGGCTGCTCAAAGACGGCAAGGCCGTGCCCAACGACGGCGTGAAATATGCGCTCGAAAAGCCGGCGGACGCTCAGCTGGGCAAAGTCACCGTGCAAAACGCGCTGACCGATGAAAACGGTAAGGCGAGCGGCCAGGTCAAGACGTTCCAAAACGTCGGCATGTTTCGGGTCATCGCCACCGCGCCCGGCCATGAGGGCGTCAAACCCATCGCGTTCGAGGTGCATGTCATCAGCAAGGCGAAAGGGCCGCTGACCCTGCGCATGGACTACAAGGGCATCCACAATCCGCTCGACTTCGCGCACAACAAGTTCCGGCTGAGTCTGCAAGCGGCCGCCGGTCAGCCCGCGTGCAAGGACATCGACCTCGGCTCGCCACCATTGCCCCAAGCGCAGTGGGAGAGCCCGCCGAACATGCAGCTGAACAAGCCGTGGACGATTACGTACCCGTCGTTCGTGTCGTGGGTGAAAAAGCAGCAGATCGCCACGGGCGGTGCCCCCCTGACGTTCACCGTGCTGGCCATCGTCGCCAAGAGCCCGGTCAAGCCCGCCATCGCCGGCGGCTGCGTCGATACCGGCGCATCGGTGACCTTCAATCCCAAGACGCAAGCGCTCGAAGGTGACGACGTCATCGTGCACATGACCGATATCCCGCCGCGGATGGCCGGAACGTACGAGATGACGACCTACCTGGACATGCTCAGCATCCTTCCCGACCCGGTTGAGCTCGTCTTCAAGACCATCTTCGACATCCTCACCGACCCGATCGCGGGCACCTTGGCGCTGGCTTGCAAGCTCGGCGGCAGCAGCCTCGATTCGTTCTGCGGACTCGTCTTCGCCGACCCCAAGAAGCCCAACATCAACGACCTGAAGCAGCCGTTTGGTGCGCTGGTGGTCAAGCTGCTCAACGGCGTGCTGCTCGCGGTGCTTCCCAAGGAGGTCAAGACAGGCATGACCGCCGGTGCGGACCTCGGCAAGATCCTCACCAATATGGAGATGGGCGGCTATATCCACATCAAGAAAGAACCCGATAACACAGGCTTTTTGAGCAAGGACTTCACCAAGGACGAGATCACGTCGTTCACCTACAAGTGGTCGCTCGGACAGAACTGCAACCCAAAGGACCCCAACTGCGGCAAGAAGACGTTCTCGATCTCACAGTTCCAGCAAGACACCATCGTCGGCAAATTCGATCTGTGGCGGAACGTGCCGCTATCGCGGGTAAAATTCGGCAAACACGGGCTCAACGTGAAGTGGGGCGCGCTGATCAGCTTCATCGTGCAAAAGCAGCTGCTGCCCCTGCTGACCAACCCGACCAGCGACCCGAAACAACCGGTCGTCGACAGCTACGAAAAGCTGATCAAGAGCCTGCTGGCCGATAAGAAGTGCCTGTTCAAGGACACCTGCTGCGAGGACTTCGCCAAGAACCTCGAAAAGCAGCAGTCGCTCATCAAGGCGCCGTTCCTGACCGGGGTCTGCGAGGCGCTGATCAAGCTGGGCACGGGCTTTTTGGACGCGCAGCTGGCCAAACTCGATGTCGACACCAGCAAGGGTGATGGGCTGATCCTGTTCACGGATAAGTGTCCGCTGTTCGAGGTCGACGGGGACCAGCACATCGACGCCATCGGCAGCAAGGTCGAGTTCTGCAGCTGGAACATGACGCTCAAGCTCGGTGGCAAGCCGCAGAAGATCGACGCGAAGTTCTTTGCCGTGCGTCAAAACTAACGACAGCGGTCGCTGCTCGCCGATAGCCCATGAAATCACTTGTCTGCTCTGTGACCGCAACGGCGGTTGTCTTGCTCGGCTCGGTGACCGCGGGCGGGTGTTCGGCGGAGACAACGGCACCCGCTGCTGAACCTTCCGCGCTGCAGAAGCTTGCTACGCAGCCCACCGATGCGCCCGAACCCATCGAGCTGGGCATCGACGTGCACGGCAAGAACATCGGACCTACGGTGCTCGGACAGCGCGTGCAGGTCATCGTCGGCGTCAGCGACACGCCCTACGACACCGCGACGGGGTTCAAGGCGGGGCCGGCCGCACACCTCAACCGTTACGGGCAGAGCCGCCGCTTCTTCCCGGTGTTCGACAACAGCGATACGGGCAAAGGCAACATCGGCGTCGTCTGGCAGGCGCCGACCAGTGGACGAATCTACGCGACATGGGTGGGCGACAGCCTGGTCGGAAACGACACGGTGGAGCTGCAGCGGCCGCCGAAAACAGCCCTCGCAGCCGCGACGAGCGATGACAAGGGCACGATCTACTACCTGTGCATCGAAGAGGGGGACCACAAGAGCGGCACCAAGAAGGTGTGGATGCTCGCAGCCGGGCCCGATGGCGCGCGCGACAACGAGCTCGACGGCAGCAAGGCGACGCTCAATATCACCCAGTTCGGCTCGGCCAAGGGCAGCTCCAACCAGGCCGCGTTGGTGTACTCGGGAGGGGATCTCGGGCTGATCGTCGCGCGCAAGATGCACAAGGCCAAAGACGGACTGAACCACCAAGGCGCGATCGCCGCCGTGATCGACGCCAAGACCCTGCAGATCCGCAAAAAACTCGGCCAGACGTCGAGCCACTCGTTCGAAGTCTTCCTCGACAAAGCCCACGACGGCCGGTTCATCGGCATCGACCTCGCCGACAACTACCCCCGCGGCGTGCACCTGCACCGCTTCGACGCCGCCAAACGGCACTCGCGCGTCGTCTACACGTTCAAGACCAAACACGGCACCAAGGCCAACAACCCCGCCGGCAAGAAGTACGACGCCTACGTGAAGACCGCCTCGGGCAAGCAGCTGTACAAGTGGTCCAACGACAACTCGACCTACACCGAGCTGGGCGGCGTCGTGCACACAGGAAAAGGGTTGCTCGTCGTCTTCGCCAGCGAGGCGGACAAGCTCGACAACGCCAAGGCCCTCGCGCTGCACAACGCGCCCCGAAACCTCGCGACCGTGCTGGTTCGACCCGATTTCGAGACGGTCGCCAAGGGAAAAGGCGCATCGTGGGTGTCCGATGAGCTGATGTTGAGCAAGTCGGACTACACCATGGAAGGCGGCTACTACAGCTTCGGCGGAAAATGGCTCTCGCAGCGCAACAGCGGCGTCGCGTGGCACACCGACTACACCAACAAGAACGACAACTGCTCGCGCGTGAAGATCGCCAATTTGTTGGCCGATGGGGTCGCTGTCTTGTGGGAGCGCTGGACAGCGAAGAGCTACGTCGAGACGCACGCGATGATTCTCGGCGGCGATGGATCGGTGATGGCCAAACCGCAGTCGCTCGGCAAAAAGCTCCGGCTGGGCAGGCGCGAAGACCCGTTCGTCAGCAAGCAGCGCGCCGTCGTGGTGTCCGGCGATGCCAAGGCCAAGGCGCTCGTCTTCGATGTCTTCCTGCCCAAAGGACGCCTGCAATAGCAGACTGCGCGCAAATGGACCCGCGCGGGCGTCATGAAAACTCGGTCGGATCGACGTCGACGTGCAGGCGTACGTTCGCGGGCAGATGAGGCGTGACCCGGCTGGCGAGGGCGTGAAGTCCGGCGTGCAACGGTGGCCGCTGCCGGCTCCGGATCAGCGCATGGAAGCGATGCACGCCGCGGATTCGCGAGACCCCGGCGGCGACAGGGCCCCTTACCTCGAGATCGAGGCCGCGTAGACATCCCGCGGCCGCGTTGATGGCGCGCTGGGCTGCGGCGAGGTCTTTGCTCTTGCTCTCGATGAGGGCGAGGTGCGCAAACGGCGGATAGTTGGTCCGACGGCGCTGCTCCATCTCCCACGTGGAGAATGCGGCGTGGTCGTGGCCCAATGCCATGCGAATGGCCGGGTGGTCGGGCGAATAGGTCTGCACGATGACGCGACCGGGGACCTCTCCGCGACCGGCGCGACCGGAGACCTGCGTCAAGAGCTGAAAGGTGCGCTCGGCGGCGAGATAGTCGGGGACGCGCAGCCCGGTTTCGGCGAGGGCGACGCCAACGAGGGTGACTGCGGGAAAGTCATGGCCCTTGGCGAGCATCTGCGTACCGACAAGGACATCGATGCGGCGTTGCCGAAAGGCGTTGAGGGTGTCGAGCAAGCGGCGGCCACTGGCGGTGTCGCGGTCGAAGCGGCGAACGGTCATGCCGGGGATGGCGTTGGCGAGGGTCTCCTCGAGGCGCTCGGTGCCCGATCCGACGTGCAGCAGGTTGGTGGCTTTGCAGGACGGGCAGCTCTGGTCGAGGGGCTCGGTGTGGTCGCAGTAGTGGCAGCGCATCCGGCCCTGACGGCGGTGAACGGTCAGCGAGATGGCGCAGTCCGGGCACTCGAAAGGCGCGCCGCACGCCGCACAGACGACGGTGGTGGCGAAGCCGCGCCGGTTGTGGAGCACGATGGCCTGTTCGTTGCGACCGACGGTGTCAGCGATCGCATCGACGAGCCGGCGGGACAGCAGCGATGGTCGATCAAGCTCTTCGTCGCGGAGGCGATCGGCGGTGCGTAGGTCGACAAGCTCGGACTCGGGCATCGGTCTGCCAAGCACGCGAGACGCCATGTCGAGTCGGGTGGCGTGTTGGTTGGCGACAAGGTGGAGCTCCCGACATCCGGGCGTCGCCGAACCCAGAATGCAGACGGCGTTGGCGTGGCGGGCGAGGACAAGCGCGACATCGCGGGCGTGGTAGCGAACGCCGGATTGCTGCTTGAACGAGGAGTCGTGACACTCGTCCATCACGATGACGGTAAGCCTTCGAAGCGGCGCAAATAGAGCCGAACGTGGTCCGATCACAATGCGCGCGTCGCCGCGGCTGATGCGGGTCAATTGGTCGTAGCGTTCACCGGGGGTCAGCGCGGAATGCAGCACGGCGACCATCTCGCCGAATCGCGCCCGGAAGCGATTAACCAGCTGGGGAGTCAGCGCGATTTCCGGGACGAGGACGATGGCGCCGGCGTCCCGATCTTGCTCGTCACGCAGCAGCGCCGCCGCGATGACGCGCATGTAGACCTCGGTTTTGCCCGAGCCGGTCACGCCGCGCAGCACGAACGCCTCGAAACGTCCCGCCTGCACCGTCTCACCGATGCGGCGGACGGCCTTGCCCTGGTCCTCGGTTGCGAGCGGCGGCAGATCCCTCTCG
>Ga0209992_10001335_pt1 | contig 26550 bp, 29 predicted proteins | sample 2SBtaG_2_FD_182564 | JGI IMG/M metagenome (GOLD analysis project Ga0209992, IMG submission 182564) | Deep subsurface microbial communities from Kolumbo volcano to uncover new lineages of life (NeLLi) - 2SBTROV12_ACTIVE470 metaG (SPAdes)... | ecosystem: Environmental > Aquatic > Marine >... | reverse complement strand
TGATGCTGTCGATTAAAATACTGTGTATAAGTCCCGTTAACATACTTCATTCCCTTAGATAAGGTCGGCGCATTGGTTTCAATGAGCAAGTGGTAATGATTATCCATCAAGCAATAAGCATGACAGTACCAATCATAGTGATTAATCGTTTTGGACAAAAAATCAAAATTTTTTGCCGATCATCGTTTGATATATAAATAGCTTGCCTGGCATTTCCTCGGGATGTCACATGATACAGAGCCGCTGCAAATTCAATACGAAGCGGTCTAGCCATAGTATTACTCATAAATAAGATTTTATTTCAATGCAGGACAAAATAGTTATGCTAACCTGTCAATTGTAAGGCCTGACCCCGTTTCTCTCCGTCGTTGGTAGCATCGGGGTGACAGGGGAATCCACAGGCCGATTCGATTAGCTCGATGTTTCCTTGCCAGAGACCAAATTCATTTCGAATTCCTGTTCCCCAGCCATGATGAAACAAAATTAAATCTTCCCTTTTCGTCTGCTTAACTCGTTTCTTGTATTTGTCTGAAAGGCCTGCAACTATTTCTCCAACAGCTTCATCAATAGATTTTGGCCAATCGTTACCGCCCGCAAACGAAGGGCTCGAAATTACAGTAATCAGAATAGCAGTTGCGAGTTTCAATTAAGCCCTTTAACGCCAAAATCAGCCGCGCGTTTTTTGCGTCGGCTGCATTTGCTTGTTAGCTGTGAGATCTTGCAGTGAACCAGATATATATTTGTGGATTATACTCGATACAAAAGTCTGGTACGGAATACCTTCCTCAGTCGCTCTTGACTGAATAGCCGTTAAATCTCTATTTGAAATTCGAATATTTATTCTTTTATCTTTTTTAAATGTATTGCTCGCAATTGCCTCAAGTTCCTTTTTTCGGTCTTCAGTTAAAACTGACTCGAACTCACCAGCCTCTAAAGCTTCAAGCAGCGCTTTCTCATCTTTTAACAATTTGGCTTTACTCATGATTAACCTCCAAGATATAGCTTGGTAAATTTCCTACTGGGAATGATCGTTTTCAGAAATACTTCATCCTCGTTTTCCACATATGGGACAAGATGAACATATTCTTTAATACGAACTATGAAAATCCGTTGATTAGGGTAATCCGAAGCATTCGGGTGGACGATGTCATCTAATAAGTCACCATGCTCAATATGAAAAATCACTTCTTCAAAAGACACGTTTCTTCCGATTAAAAGTTCCTGATTTTTATCGGAATTCCAATTGTAGATTCTCATGCAACAAAGTGTAGCATATTTGTGTGCATTTTGTCATCAATTCAGCTAACAAATAATTATAAAGTTTCTACATATCTTCCCGATTTTTTGGCTCCAAAACAACGAACTTGTGAATACGGTCCAATTGGCTAACTGTATATCATCCTAAAATTGCATGATAGGCAGATCAGGAGATCATCCCGATGTTAACAATTCCTACTAATTTAACCCAAGAATATGAACGCTGTTAATTCAACAAAGAGGTAACTGGTATGAATGATGGAAGCGAAATATATATCCAAGCTGACTGCCGTTTTAGTATCCGACGAAAGTTCTATCAGATGTTTTAATGGCACTCATAGAGACGGAGCGGTTGTTACTCTTGCGGTGCAGATCTTATTCCCCGAGCTGGAACAGGCGACTGAGAGTAGTAGGTTAGTTAACCAGGATGCAAGCTCAATCCTGTTAGTTCTCTCTTTTTTGAAAGTAACGTTGCCCGTGAGGTTTTACGGTTACGGAAACTCATTGATTAGTGGAGCGGGAAACGAGATTCGAACTCGCGACCCCAACCTTGGCAAGGTTGTGCTCTACCAGCTGAGCTATTCCCGCATCAACATGAAGCCGAAAAATTATATCGTTTCAGGTATCAAAGTCAAGTTAAAATTATGAGTACCAGCGCATTTCAACTTTCAAAATGAGATTTTCTGTCTAGGTCCTTTTTCATCATCACGGGCATTGCTGCTTTTAGATAATGCACCATTGACCAAAGCGTTAGCGTGGCAGAAATGTAGAGAAACAAATACCCCAAATTGCGCATCGGAATTCCAAAAAAATCATCCCTGAACAACAAAGCAATGATAGCGATCATTTGCCCGATGGTTTTAATTTTACCTAACCAGGAAACCTCAACTTTTCCGCTATGGCCTATTTCAGCCATCCATTCCCTTAACGAGGCAATTGTAATTTCTCGACCGATAATTATTGCGGCTGGAATAGCCAGATAGGGTGAGGGATCGGCCTGAACGATGAGAACCAACACAACTGCGACCATCAATTTGTCAGCTACTGGGTCTAGAAAAGCGCCAAACCGTGTGATTTGTGCCATTTTTCTAGCCAAATAACCATCCAACCAATCGGTAATGGCTGCAAGCGAAAATAGAAACGTACAAGCGATATTAGACCATTCCCACGGTGAATAAAAGAAAATCACCAAAACTGGTATCAATACAATTCTAAGCAGAGTCAGATGCGTCGGCAGATTAAATTCCATATTACCAGATCGGGTTAATGGTCAAAGTATTGAGCTTCCTATCTTAACCTATTTTGTTAGTCTAACGTAATCAGCTTAAGAATAGTCCAGAAAAAATGGGACGATGTCACACATTCATTTGGGTCAGATTGAATCGATCTAATTAACGAATTTAATCGGAAAAACGGGCCAACGTCGGTTTGTCCATAGTAGGCCACTACCCTTAGACATCCTGTCTAGGCTTCGTGAAAATTGTCATATATTCTCTGCGCCAAGCAACGACTAATTCCTTGCAGACTGGCCAGGTCATCGACACCGGCTTTTTTGATGCCACCCAAACCTCCGAATTGTTTAAGCAACAACTGACGGCGCTTAGGTCCAAGACCGTCTATTGCCTCCAACACCGATTTGGATTTCGACCTTTTGCGCTGTTGCCGATGGCTGGTTATCGCAAAACGATGCGCTTCGTCTCGAATATGCTGAACTAAAAGTAGTGCCGGTGAATCTGGCGCCAAAATTATGGGGTGCGTATCGCCTGCAATAAAAATCGATTCCATTCCAGCCTTTCGATCGTGGCCTTTGGCAATCCCAGCTATCATCATATGATCAAATTCCAGATTGGTTAATGCTTTTTTTACGGCATTAACTTGGCCTTTTCCACCATCAATAAACAAGATATCGGGGGCGTGATATTCACCTTTCTTTATCCTCGTGAAACGCCGCGTGACAGCTTGGGCCAATGCTGCATAATCATCATTCCGGCGTATTCCTGAGATATTAAACAATCGATATGCTGATTTCACCGGTCCATCTTGATCAAAAACAACGCACGAGGCTACAGTTTGATCGCCTTGGATGTGGCTAATATCAAAACATTCCAATCTCTTCGGCTGGTCATCACAACCCATTTCTTCCTTTAAGCTCAAAAACCGCCCATGCAAATCCTGCTTATTAGCCAACCGTGCGCCAAGAACATTTTCAGCATTTGTTTCAGCCATCTTAATCCATTTAAGACGATCTCCCCTTGGATTGTGTTGAATCCGCACTTTGTGTTGAGCCTCTTCACTCAGTACCTCTTCCAAGAGGATCGGGTTTTTAAGTTCATGGTTAACCAAAATTTGGCTCGGGATTTTTTTTCCGAGATAATATTGGGGAATAAAGGCTTGCAAAACTTTATCAGCCGTTTGCGCTTCCGGCATTTTTGGAAAGAATGCTTTATTGCCAATGTGTTGGCCGTTCCTAATAAACACTACTTGGATGCACGCAATTCCAGCTTTTGATGCACAGGAAATTATATCCGTATCGCCAGTACCTCTGCTGACAAACTGTTTTTCCAACACACTTCTTAATGTGGTAATTTGGTCACGGTAATGAGCTGCCTGTTCAAATTCCAGTGCTTTTGCTGAGTGTTCCATACGATCAATTAAACCTTCAATCAAGCGATCACTGTGCCCCTCTAGGAATAATAATGTGTCGTTTACATCTTGACGATAGACCTCAGGCGTAACAAAATTCACACACGGTGCAGTGCAACGCTTGATTTGATATTGCAAACAGGGTCTTGAACGATTCCTAAAATAAGAATCATCGCATTGCCTCACCGGAATAACTTTTTGCAACAGTTTCAGACTTTCTCGCACCGAACCTGCGCTAGGGTAAGGACCAAAATACTGTCCTTGCTTCCTCTTTGCCCCTCGGTGGAAGGCGACACGGGGAAAATCCTGATGTGTTGAAACACAAATATAGGGGTAACTTTTGTCGTCCCGAAGTGTAATGTTGTAACGAGGTTTATTACGTTTAATCAGTTGGCTTTCGAGCAATAGCGCTTCACCCTCTGTATGGGTCACCAGCACTTCCATTGCACAGATTTGAGAAACTAGAACCTGATGTTTTGGGGAGACAGAACCAGAACGAAAATAGCTGGACACGCGTTTTTTCAGATTCTTCGCTTTACCGATATAGATAACATTATCATTTTTGTCGAGCATCTTATAAACACCCGGACGTTGAGTTAAATTCTTAGTAAAGGCTTTCGGGTCGAAATGAACTTGATCGGCAACATCGACCTTCAATTTTTCTAGTTCTTTTACCTCGATAAACCGCATTTCTTACAATTTTCACAATATTAGATCGCAGGGGTACAATGTAAACAATGTTGACCGAAATTCTGTGAACAAGCAGTGCTTAGATAGCTCAATCCGAAGACACAAAGCTCGACTAACCGCATTACAGCCTTGTAGGCTAAGTCTAGCGAGAAATGCCAGTCAGCTATGTTCCAGTCAAAAATACTTAACCTTAGAAAAGCAGGTGATAAATGTATTTTACTTTTCATCCAGTAAGTTCACTATAGTCTGGAAAACATCTCTGAACATTTTCGGCGTCAAGCGCTTAGTCTGTATGTTATACCTGCTGCAATGGTAACAACTGACCAAGACTTTTGATTCATCGATATTATGAATTTCGGCATGTTTAAAGGGAAACAATTTTTGTCTGAGATTCAAAGCTCTAAGAACAGATTCGTGAGCAATCCGGCCCAATGCTAATATAACGCTATTGGAAGGTAACAAATCAAACTCTGATTTTAAATACGAATTACAATTGTGGATTTCGGAAGCTACCGGTTTGTTTTGGGGAGGCAAACACTTGACCGCATTCGTAATAAAACACCCCTCCAAGACTAATCCATCATCCCGTGAAACCGATTTTGGGTAGTTACTAAACCCAAATTCAAACAACGTTTGATAAAGAAGTATCCCTGCAAAATCCCCAGTAAAAGGACGACCGCTGGCATTCGCGCCGTGCATACCCGGAGCGAGTCCGACAATAACTAATTTAGCTTTAGGATCTCCAAACGCCTGAACGGGACGGCCATGGTAACCAGGATGAGCCGTTCGTACTTCGCTTAATAATTGGACCAATCTAGGACATCGTTCACAGTACGGATCAAAACAATTCTTTTCGCTACCCATATATTTTCACGAATTGGGGGAAATGTTATGGAAAACCCGAGTTAAGCCACAAAAAAAAGGGCTATAAAGCCCTTTTTAATTCCGTACCACCAACCGTTTACTCGACGGCCTTCATACTTAATCGGACACGTCCCTGGCGGTCGATTTCCAAAACTTTAACTCTAACCGAATCACCTTCCGACAGCTTGTCACTTACGTTTTCTACTCGTTCATCCGAAATTTGGGAAATATGGACCAATCCATCCTTACCAGGAAGAATCGTAACAAAAGCACCAAAATCCATAAGTCTAACGACGCGACCGTTATACACTTTCCCAACTTCAACATCCGCAGTGATTTCTTCGATCTTTTTCCGAGCTTCCAAACCCGCTTGTTTATCAACAGAAGCAATCTTTATATGTCCTTCGTCGGTGATATCAATGCTTGCTCCAGTTTCTTCGGTAATAGCACGGATAGTAGCCCCACCTTTGCCGATCACATCCCGAATTTTGCTAGGATCAATACTAATGCTGATAATCCGAGGTGCAAAATCCGACATCTGCTGCCTCGGCTCTGACAATGCTTCATTCATCTTCTCCAAGATATGCAAACGCCCTTCTTTCGCCTGACCTAAGGCCTTTTCCATAATCTCGGAGGTGATTCCATCGATCTTTATATCCATCTGCAACGCGGTAATACCATTTTCCGTACCCGCAACTTTAAAATCCATATCACCTAGATGATCTTCATCTCCCATAATATCTGAAAGCACCGCGAACTGGTTACCCTCCTTGATTAACCCCATAGCAATCCCCGCAACAGGAGATTTAACCGGAACACCAGCGTCCATAAGCGAAAGGCTAGTACCGCAAACCGAAGCCATTGAGCTTGAGCCGTTTGACTCGGTTACTTCCGAAACAACACGAATAACATAGGGAAATGTATCAAAGTCTGGTAAAACCGCTTGAATGCCCCTCTTTGCTAAACGACCATGTCCAATTTCACGCCGTTTAGGCGAGCCAACAAAACCTGTTTCGCCTACACAAAAGGGTGGAAAATTGTAATGCAGCATGAATAACTGTTTGTACTCACCCTCTATCGCATCAATGATCTGGGCATCTCTTTCAGTACCCAGAGTAGTTACGACCATTGCCTGAGTTTCCCCACGTGTAAATAATGAAGAACCGTGAGTTCTTTCAAGCAACCCAGTACGTGCATAAATGGCCCTAACATCCGCGAGACTTCTTCCGTCAATGCGTTTCCCACTCGTTAGTACAGTCTCACGAACTGTATGTTTTTCTAGTTTCTCCAGAATCTGGCCAATCTCAGCAGGATCATTTTCTTCACTAGCCGAATATTTTTCAACGACCGCCTTCCTTATCTCTTTCAGTTTTTCTTGCCGAGTCAACTTTTCCGGCACTTGATAAGCGGAGGAAATCGATTCGCGAGCTTCTTTCTCAATCGCTTCCTTCAAATCCACTTTTGTAGTAGGAGGCACCCATTGTATCGGCTCCTGATTGACCTCAGCAGCTAACTCTTTTATCGCTGTGATAGCAACCTGCATTTTCTCATGCCCAAAAAGAACCGCATCCAGCATGACCTGCTCAGGTAATTCTTCGGCTTCCGATTCGACCATTAAAACCGCATTTTCAGTCCCCGCAACAACCAAATCTAGTTGGGAAGATCCTAATGCAGTTTTATTCGGGTTAAATACAAAATTTCCATCGACATAGCCCACCCGAACACCCGCAATCGGTCCATTGAAAGGAAGCCCAGAAATTGCTAATACCGCAGAAGCACCCAAAATCGCAGGAATATCGGGATCAATTTCAGGATTCAGGGATAAAACCGTCGCAATGATTTGAACTTCATTGGTATAACCATCAGGGAACAAAGGGCGAATTGGCCGATCAATAAGCCTTGATGTCAGAGTTTCTTTTTCACTTGGCCGTCCTTCCCGCTTAAAAAACCCACCAGGGATTTTCCCAGACGAATAGGTTTTTTCTTGATAATTTATTGTTAGGGGAAAAAAATCCCTTCCAGGAACCGCTTCTTTTTTTGCCACCGCAGTAACAAGCAAAGTAGTTCCTTCCATATCCAATAAAACAGCACCATTCGCTTGCCGCGCAATTTCGCCTGTTTCAATAGCAACTAAGTGCTCACCGTATTGAAATTCTTTCCGAATTGGATTCACGTTTAATCTATCCTATGGCCGAAATATAATTATTTCCTTAAACCCAATCGATCAATGATTGACCGATAGCGTGTCAGGTCTTTTTTATGAAGATACTGGAGTAACTTTCGACGGCGATTAACCATCCGCAACAACCCTTGACGAGAATGATGGTCTTTTGTGTGCTCAGCGAAATGAGGCGTTAAATGGGTAATTTTCGCAGTCAGAAGCGCTATTTGAACTTCTGGTGACCCAGTGTCGCTAGAGGATAAACAGAAGTCTTTTACAACTGCATGTTTTTGTTCTGCGCTAAATGGCATGTATTTTCACTCCCAGTGTTAATTAAATTTAAATCCGGCGATTCTATCAAGAGCAATAGATTAGAACAACACCGATCAATGATTAGTTACCCGAGGAGATTGTCCGAAAATAAAAGTCGTAGCGAGAAAACTTCGACTTGATAGTGATTTTTTCATTATTTGAGGCGAATATTAGGGTAGCATTGGGCTTCTGAAAGTGGCCCCGAAGGGGTGAACTATGATGTATTTCATCATTATAATGGGGCGATCTGGATAATGGGGCGATCTGGCCAAATCCGGCTTTTCCAAAGTAGGCTTTATATTCCCGAACAGCCCCCCTAGACATTTAGTATCCGGCGTGGAGCGACTTTCCCATCGGTTAACACTTCCCCAATTCCAAAAAAGTGCTGATTTTGAGTTAATAACTTAACCCACCTTTCTTTTGGCGTTTTAGGCGAAAGCACGGCTTGCCCCTGCTTAACAAAAAACGCGAGCTCATCGGACAAACAAACCGAAGGCCAGGATTTTAATGCATCAGAAACGGAAACCAAACTGGTATTCAGGTTCCCCGTGCTAGCAAGGCGTTCTAATTCCTCAATTTTGTATCCGTCTTCAATGACAAATTCACCAACCTGAAGACGAAGCAATTGTTCGACGTAACCACAAGATCCCATCGCAACAGCAATATCTTCTGCTAAGGTCCGTATATAGGTACCCTTAGAACAATGAACATCTAATTCAAGAGTGTCATGCTTATAAAACAAAAGTTTCAGCCCGAAGATTGTTACGATTCGTGCTTTTCTCTCGACATCAACCCCTTTCCTTGCCAATTCATAGAGCCGGGTACCATTGTGTTTCAATGCAGAATACATCGGGGGAACCTGAGCAATTTCCCCTACAAACTTTTCTAAAACCGGAACAATATCCTTTTCATTAACATGATCTGTCGGTTTTCTTTCAACAACCTCACCTTCCGAATCACCCGTCGTTGTCGATACGCCAAGTTTTACTTTAACACGATACCGCTTATCAGAATTTAACCAAAACGACGAAATTTTCGTCGCTTCACCCATACAAACGAGTAATAATCCACTCGCAAGGGGATCGAGACTACCCGTATGACCAGCTTTACGAGCATGAAAAAGCTTCTTGACCTCCTGCAACGCAGCATTCGAGGAAATTCCAACCCGTTTATCGAGTATGACTACCCCATTGACGTCTTGCCCCAACCGGCGATTTCGTGTCATCGAATATTAGAAATCGGAAGAAAAACTGTTACAAATAGTCTGCTTAAAACGTATTGAAACAAAAACCAACCATTTTGGTTCATTTGCATTCAAAATCTCTTATGCCTAAACAGGCTCTCATCAGTCACTATCAGATTGATTGTTTTCCAGACCATCGAGTAGCATCGATATTCGCCGCCCTTGTTCGATGGATTCATCATAAACGAACCGCAAATCTGGAATATTTCGGATTCGCATTCTTCCACTCAGTTCGTGGCGGATGAATGGTACCGCTTTCGCTAATATCTCTATAAACGTTGCCTGCGCAGACGCACTTTTTTCCTCAATCGAAGTCACATACACTTTTGCTACCGAAAGATCCCTGGTCACTTTTACCGCATTTACACTGATAAAACCAAGCCGAGGATCTTTTATCTCTCGCTGTATAATCCCAGCAAGTTCCCGTTGGATCTGCGACGCCACACGATCATTTCGAGCAAATTCTCTAGGCATTAAACAGCCCGCTGGACCTCTATTTTTTCGTAGACCTCGATCTGATCACCAATTTTAACGTCATTGTAGTTTTTAACCCCAATCCCACACTCCATACCCGCTTTTACTTCAGCCGCATCATCTTTAAAGCGCCTCAATGATTCCAATTGGCCTTCGAAAATGACAATGTTATCCCTCAGGACACGAATTGGAAGGTTTCTCATCACATGTCCCTCAGTGACCATACACCCAGCAATAGCACCAATCTTGGGGGATCGAAATACATCCCTCACTTCGGCATTTCCGACAATTTGCTCCTTGATTTCCGGCGACAAAAGACCAGAAATAGATTTCTTGACCTCATCAATTACCTCATAAATTATGCTGTAGTAATGTAGGTCAATTTCTTTTTCTTCGATAAATTTTCGGGCACTGCTATCCGCCCTTACATTAAAACCAATAACTATCGCGTTCGAGGCCAGAGCAAGATTCGCGTCGCCTTCGTTGATACCACCGACTCCACCTGCAATGACCTTTACATGAACTTCATCGTTGGACAAGCTAGTCAATGAGTCACGGAGGGCTTCAAGGCTCCCTTGAACGTCGGCTTTGACGATGAGATTCAAATCAATGATTTTACCCGACTCCATCTTTGAGAAGACCTGCTCTAACTTAGCCGCCTGCTGAGCTGCAAGTTTTGTCGAGCGTGATTTTTCGCTTCGCTTCAAGGCGATTTCTCGAGCCGTACGCTCATCCGAGACTACCGAAAAATCATCGCCAGCACCAGGAGCACCAGACAAACCCAATATTTCGACAGGAGTAGACGGCCCAGCTTGGCTGACGGCCTTGCCATTCTCATCAAACATGGCGCGAATATGACCATATTCTTCGCCACACAAAATAATGTCACTTTTATTCAAAATACCCTTTTGGACAAGAATAGTGGCAACGGCTCCCCGTCCCCTGTCCAGTTTCGATTCTACAACAACACCCGACGCTTGACCTTTTATGGGCGCCTTGAGCTCAAGAATTTCCGCCTGTAACAAAAGCGCTTCAATCATGGCATCAACGCCTTCACCAGTTTTTGCTGAGACATTAATAAATTGACAATCTCCACCCCATTCCTCGGGCACTACTTCGATTGCAACCAATTCCTGCTTAACTCGTTCTGGTTCAGCATCTGCTTTGTCAATCTTATTGACCGCAACCAGGATCGGAACACCTGCCGCACGAGAATGCTCAACGGCTTCTTTGGTTTGTGGCATCACTCCATCATCAGCAGCAACAACAACGATGACAATATCGGTCGCTTGCGCTCCTCGCGCTCGCATTGCCGTGAAAGCCGCATGTCCTGGAGTATCAAGAAAGGTCACAGCACCATGATCGGTCTTAACTTGATAGGCCCCGATATGTTGAGTTATACCGCCAGCTTCTCCAGCAGCGACACGACTATTTCGAATATAATCCAATAAAGATGTTTTACCATGGTCCACATGTCCCATAATCGTTACAACAGGAGCTCTAGGATGTTGGTCAAATTGATTCAACTCTAATGAGGATAACAATTCAGATTCGAAATCTTCGCCCCCCTGCAATTTAACTTTGTGGCCAAGTTCCTCAACAACAATAGACGCTGTTTCTTGATCTAAGGCCTGATTAATGGTGACTATAACCCCTAAACCCATTAAAGCCTTGATCACTTCGGTAGCTTTAACGGTCATTTTTTGCGCCAACTCAGAAACGGTTACAGTTTCAGGCAAAACAACCTCGTGGACGATAGGCGCCGTTGGTTTTTCAAATCCATGCTTTATTTCTGAAACAACAGCCTCAGATCGCGAAAATTTCGATTTCTTCTTTCGGCGTTTTTTCCCTTCAGATACATGCAGCTGTTTCCCTCGTCCCTGTTTATCTGCTTTCTCAAGATTGTCCGTTCCCGCTTTTTTTGCTGACTGGGACGGACCCACTTTTTTCCGGTCTTTTCCCGGCTTAGCAACAGCTTCCTCTGCCTTCTTCAACAATTCTTCTTGACGTTTTTTTTCGAGTTGTAGTTTTTCTTCCTCCGCTTTTCTCGCCTCCTCCTCTGCCTTTTTCACGGCTTCTTCAGCCTTTCTAGCCGCTTCCAGCTCTTCTTTTTCACGGCGGAGCTGCTCTTCTTCCAACAACAAACGCTTGGCTTCGATCTCTTTCTCTTTACGCTTTAAGGCAGCCGCTTCAACATCAATGAGTCTGGACTGATCTTCAGGTAAAACATTAGTCTTCTTAGTTTGAACCGTAACTTTGCTTTCCTCACCCAACTCACTGCGTTTTATATAGGTACGACGCTTTCGTACTTCTACGCTGACGGTCTTAGTACTACGCCCAGGAACTCGACCTTGCTTAAGTTCACTCACTGTTCGTCGCTTAAGAGTCACCTTTTTGGTAGGATTAGATGGATCACCTTCTTGTTTCCCATGTTCATGTCGCAAATGAGAAAGCAATTTCAACTTTTCATCGTCATTCAAAACATCATCGGCACCCGCCACAGCCAATCCCGCATCGCCTAACTGTGAGATCAACCGGTCGATTGGTATGCCCACTACATCTGCAAGTTGTCGTATTGTAACTTCGCTCATCTCAGGTGCTCTCCCCACAGATTCGTTCACTTATCTTCAGCAAACCAAGGAGCACGAGCAGTCATGATTAGTCGCGCTGCTTGTTCCTCTTCGATTCCTTCAAACTTAATCAATTCGTCGACCGATTGCTCGGCCAGCTCTTCCCTTGTTGTAATATCTTGGCTGGCCAGCATATAAGCCATCTCTTTCTCCATCCCATCCATCTCAAGGAGATCCTTTTCCGGATGAGCTACATCCAGTTTTTCTTCTGTAGCAATTGCTTTGATCAATAAAGAATCCTTAGCGCGTTTACGCAATTCCTCAATAAATTCCTCATCAAACTCTTCGATTTCCAACATCTCCTTTGCAGGCACATAGACTAATTCCTCTACGCTGGAAAAACCTTCTTGAACCAAGATTGAAGCAACATCCTCATCAACATTCAACTGTTCGACAAAAGTTTTTACAAGTGCCCCTGATTCTGATTCGGCTTTCTCATCAGCCTGTGCCTCGCTCATGACATTTAATACCCATCCAGTGAGCTCTGAAGCCAAACGCACGTTTTGGCCACCACGCCCTATGGCTTGCGAGAGACTATCGTTTCCCACAGCAACATCCATGCTATGAGTATCTTCATCAACCACTATGGAAGCCACCTCTCCAGGAGACATGGCATTAATCACAAATTGAGCTTCGTTTTCATTCCAAAGAATGATATCTACCCGTTCACCTGCAAGCTCGTTAGACACAGCTTGTACTCGCGAACCTCTCATTCCTACACAGGCTCCCACAGGATCAAGACGCGGATCGTGACTCTTCACCGCTATTTTTGCTCTCGACCCTGGGTCACGAGCTGCCGCAAGGATTTCAATCAACCCTTCGTTAACTTCTGGCACTTCTAACCGAAATAGTGCTGTAAGAAATTCGGGGGCAATCCGGCTAACCACAAGCTGGGGACCACGAACTTCTTCTCTAATCGCCTTCAAATAGCCCCGGACCCGGTCTCCTACTTGAAATGATTCCCGTGGAATAACCTCATCTTTCGGTATGATGGCTTCAGCATTCGCCCCTAGATCAAGGAAAATGTTACCTCGTTCAACTCTCCTTACAATACCGGCCACTAACTCACCAGTTCGGTCTTTATAGGCTTCAACAACTTTTCGACGTTCGGCTTCACGGACCTTCTGCACGATTACTTGTTTGGCAACCTGTGCGCCAATCCTCCCGAAATCGATAGATTCGAAGGGTTCCTCGATAAAACCTCCCAATTCGACACCGGCATTTTTCAGCTTTGCATCCTCAAACAAAACATGGGTTTTTGAAAAATTCACCCCAGGATCGACCGCATCATGAGATTCGACTACCCGCCAACGTCTAAACGTCTCATAATCCCCGGATTCTCTGTCGATTTTTACTCGAATGTCAATTTCGCTGATATGGCGCTTCATCGTAGCAATGGCCAAAGCAGACTCTATCGCCTCAAAAATCACTTCTTTGTCGATCGCTTTTTCATTGGAAACAACATCCACAACTAATAAGATTTCTTTATTTGCCATTTCGTCGCCCTATCATCTTTTGCTGTTTCTCATCAGGAACCAAACGTGCTTTCTTAATTGAAGAAAAAGGAATTTCAATCTTTTCCCCTGCTTCTTCGACGACAACATTGTTGCCATTAACGCCAATAAGTTCACCTTTTAAATTTATTCGTTCGTCCAACTTCTCAGTCAATTGGAGAGTAACTGTATTTTTCTTAAATCGCTCAAAATGTTCAAGTTTAAACAACGGCCTATCTAACCCTGGCGATGAAACTTCAAGCTGATACTGCCCAGAAATAGGATCCTCCACATCCAAAGCACCACTCAACTGATGACTGACCTTTGAACAATCATCAATTAATATTCCGGTCTCCTTATCAATATATACCCGCAACAATCCTGTTTTGCGTCCAGGAACATACTCGATGCCAAAACACTCATATCCTAATCCGGTCACGATGGGGTCAACCAACTCCATTAACCGTCTCGATACCCGCATCATATTTGCTATAATGTTACGCTCATAAAAAATGGGCCTAAGGCCCATCCTGTTCTCCCAATTTAATTTCCGCTAGATTAAAAACCCTTTGCGATGGCTTTTATCTTGGTAGCGGGGGCAGGATTTGAACCTACGACCTTCGGGTTATGAGCCCGACGAGCTACCAGACTGCTCCACCCCGCAATTGAACCACCCATTGTAAGCAATAATTTTTATTTTCTCAATGATTTCTGGCACAATTTTAAATATTTTCAGATGATCCACCCTAACTGCCCAAATCCTGCGAGACAGAATGCAGCATAAATGCCGGCAAGAACATCATCCATCATAATTCCCAACCCACCGTTCACCTTTTTATCAATTTGGTCAATCGGCCATGGCTTTACAATATCGAATACACGAAATAATAGAAATCCAGTGACTATAGAAGCCACAGACATCCCACCAACTCCCATGGTAATCAGAAAGCCAACAATTTCATCCCATACGATGCCAGGATGATCATGTACTCCAAGCTGCTTAGCGGCTGAATCACATAACCATATACCAATCAGAGCCAGTATGACCACGATAGAGAAATACATCAATGGCTCCAAGGAGCCCATCAACAAAAAAATTGGGATAGCAACAACAGTTCCAAACGTACCAGGTGCTTTTGGCAAGAGTCCAGAACCAAAACCAAATGCAATAAATACTATTGGATCCTTTAATGCTCCCGGTGGAACATAACTCGCTTTTTTTTTCAACTCTCCTCCGTTCGTCAAAAATGCACAAAACCTTGTGACCGGAAATCTATTTGTTCCGACTCTTTCATTACCCGTAACCCCTTCTTTTTGTCGATCACACCAATCCGGGTATAGGAACATTCGGCGTTTATCATACTCCGATGAAGCCGGTTTTCATTTGCAACAGGAACAGTAAAGCACAGCTCGTAATCATCACCGGCTGTCAACGGCATAGTCCAATCATCGGTTGTTTCCACATATTTTTTCAAAGCACCAGATATTGGGATGTTTTCCCAAAAAATAGTTGCCCCAACTTGGCTCGATTTAAGGATATGCCATAGGTCCGAAACCAATCCATCAGATACGTCTATGCACGCGTTTGCGACACTTCGGATACGAAGTCCAGCTTCAACTCTTGGCGACGGTCTATGCAATCGAGCAATAGCGGATAAGTCGGAAGACTCAAATTCTCCACTTAAGATTTTTAACCCCAACCCTGAGTCACCAATACGCCCGGTCACATAAATCGAATCTCCTACACACGCCGAACAACGAAGCATAGCTCGGGCATCTGAAGGGACCAAGCCCATTGCCTGTACAGTTATGTTTAATGGCCCTTGTGTCGTATCACCACCTATCAGGTCTAGTGAATAAAATTCAGCCAACCCACAGAAACCGGCAGAAAATTGCTGAAGCCACTCTTCATCTGCGGTAGGCATCGTAAGAGCAAGGGTTGCCCAACAGGGTTTTGCTCCCATTGCAGCCAAATCACTTAAATTTACCGCTAACGCTTTATAACCTAAAAATTCCGGATCAATTTCGGGAGAAAAATGAACACCTTCCACCATACTATCAGTGGTAATCGCTAACACTTCTTCTTTAGTTACTTCAACCAAGGCACAGTCATCCCCGACACCAAGAACAGTCGATGAGTTTTTGCTATCTTGGCTCCGAAAAAAACGATCAATAAGCTCAAATTCAGCAAGGGCCACTAGAATAACTCCCTAAACATTGGAGGTGACTAAATATAGGGACTTACTCAAGAATAAAGCTACCTCTTTTTGTTTTTCTTGAACCTGCATCCATGACTTCAAAACGAAAAGCAGAGCCCAGGATATTAGGTTCACAAGGGAATAAGGGCTAACGCCATATACCGGAGTAAGATCACAGATTTAGTTTGAAAGCGAAATAATAGACAAGTAAAACGGAACAACTATTTGTCCACAAAGCCTTTTTTCACTGGCTTTCTATCCGCATGATAAGAATCGATTTCAGAGGCGCGAAGAGAGCATGCAATTTTATCCAAGATGCCATTAACATATTTGTGGCCATCCGTAGCCCCAAAGCACTTAGCCAAGTTAATTCCCTCATTTAAAATTACACGATAGGGGACGTCGTGCCGATAGATTAATTCGTAAACACCTAATCTCAATATCGCCAGCTCCACGGGATCAATCAGCTTGATTTCCCTATCTACAAATTCCTTGAGTTCACTATCAATATTTTCTACCTGCCTTGGAACCCCCAACAACAATTCATTAAAATAGCTTAATTGCCCCTTACTAACATCAGATCTCTCAGAAAATTGCTGCTGAATATCAGATATAGTTTGGCCGGTAACATGCCATTGATACAAAGCCTGAACAGCCGCACTTCGAGCCTGTGTACGCGATTGCTTCATTAATCTTTGAGTTTTCGAAATAAATTAACCATTTCGATCGCCGACATTGCAGCTTCTGCACCCTTGTTCCCAGCCTTAGTTCCCGCTCTTTCGATAGCTTGTTCAATTGTGTCTACCGTCAAAACCCCAAAACTCAACGGTACACCGTAACGTAAGGATTCACTGGCAATTCCTTTAACACACTCACCGGCAACATATTCGAAATGGGGTGTCCCGCCTCGAATTACAGCCCCCAAACAAATGATCGCATCGTATTGTTTTTTTTCGGCCACACGTTGGACCGCTATAGGCAACTCAAAAGCACCGGGGGTTTTAACTATGTCTATTTCTTTTTCATCTGCACCGTGTCTTTTCAAGGTATCAATCGCTGCACTGACCAATTGATCCACTATAAAACTATTGAACCGCGACGCAACCAAACAAAACTTTGCTTTTCGTACGATCAAATCACCTTCAAAACAATTAACATCCGACATCTATATTCCCACTATAACCCATAAACAATTATTCTCCCGATAAGTATTCAACAACTTCAAGGCCGTATCCAGAAAGTCCCAAATACTTCTTTTTCGCCCCAATCACTTTGATTTTTCGCAAACCGAAATCAGCAAGGATTTGGGCACCAGTTCCGGTCGAGCGCCAATCAACACCTTCTTCTTCGCTCGTATCTTCAATACCACGATCTTCCAATTCGAAACGGTGGATCCGCTCCACCAAAGATTTTGTATCCTCTTCCTGGCGGATGACAACCAGTACACCCTCCCCTTCATCAGCAATTATTTGCATAGCTTTGCGGAGGGGCATACCGCAATCTCCACGAGTTGACGCGAATAAGTCACATAGCAAATTTTTACCGTGGACACGAACCAACACCGGTTGATCACCTGAAACATTGCCCATTGTCAGGGCAAGATGTAGTTTGTTTCCAACTTTGTCCTGATAAGCATGCATTTTAAAGTCCCCAAACTCAGTAGGGAAGTCACAGGTACTAATACACTCAATCGTCTTTTCATGTTGCAATCGATATCGAATCAAATCGGTAATCGTTCCGATTTTCAAGTCATGCTGTTGCGCAAATTTCTCGAGGTCTAGAAGACGAGCCATTGATCCATCATCATTGAGAATTTCAACGATTACGGCCGCTGGCTCAAGCGAAGCTAAACGAGCCAAATCACAACCTGCTTCCGTATGTCCTGCACGGTTTAATACACCACCAGGATGAGCCATCAATGGAAACACATGCCCTGGTTGAACCAAGTCCTCGGGTTTGGCATCTTTGTCTACCGCTGCCTGTATGGTCGTTGACCGATCCGCGGCCGAAATCCCTGTAGTAACACCACGAGCCGCCTCGATAGACAAAGTGAAATTCGTTGAGTGTGGCGAACTATTTTCATTCACCATGAGCGGTAATCTTAATTGCCGACACCGCTCTCTTGTTAGTGTCAAACAAATCAATCCTCGACCGTACGACGCCATAAAATTGATGTCCTGCGGTTTAACAAACGAAGCAGCAATAACCAGGTCACCTTCGTTCTCCCGATCCTCATCATCCATAATAATGACCATCTTACCATGACCAATATCTTCAATAATTTCTTCAGCGGTATTCATGGAATCATCAGAACTTTATTTCGTTTCGTGTCAACCCACTGCTGTTTTGCGCCAAAACGGCTTCACAAAAACACCTAGCTCGATATTGACCAGCCGAAACTGACTTAAAGCGCCGAACGCGTGGGCAGTTAAAGGAATACTATTTATTTGCATGTGGATACTGCGAGTTCTTGACCTATTCAGAAACAAAATAGAAACAAATTGAACAATAGCTTTAATGCTTACTTTACCCCTCACCCAAAAATCCGGTACGTATCAACAAGTCTTTTGTCACCCCAGCACTTCGAACACTATTCCCTTACCAGCCCGTGGGCTCGGCTGCTTTTTCTCCGAGCAAAAGGCGTTCAATATAACGAGCCAACAAATCAATCTCCAAATTAACTTTGCCACCCTTTTCAGCATCCCCTAGAGTAGTCACCCATGAAGTATGAGGGACAATATTAATTTCGAATTCGGCCCCATTTACTCTATTTACAGTCAAACTAATCCCATTAACGCAAATAGAACCTTTGACTGCAATGTATTTAGCCAGCTCATCCGGAGCTCTCACAACAAATATTATCGAACGTCCTTGTTCTCGCCGACCCATCAATTCACCTACACCATCAACATGGCCGCTCACAAAATGCCCCCCCAACCTGGTTGCTGGGGTCAGTGCTGTTTCCAGATTAACGGAACTCCCCACTACAGCCTGCTGCAAAGTTGTCCTTGAAAGAGTCTCCATAGAAACATCCGCCGTAAAATATCGTTTGTTCAGTTCCACCAAGGTCAGGCAAACTCCATCGACCGCGATACTATCGCCAATCTGAGCTGTTTCTATCGCTAAACTTCCAACATCGATTTTGAACCGAGAATCAATTTCTAGAGATTCAATTGAAACAATCCGGCCTACCGATTGAATAATTCCTGTAAACACTTGCTTCCAACCTTTAAAATTCTTCGATATCCACACCAAATTATGGGTTTAGACCACAAACTTTAGGCGGAGGTCCTGGCCAATTTTGCGCACATCGACAAGATTTAACTGAACTTTTTCGAAGATCTTCTTTATTCCCGGCATATGAAACAAACCTAATCCAGTATCACCTATTACACAGGGAGCCATGTAAACAATCAGTTCATCTATAAGATTCGATTGCAACATCCCACCGCTAAGGACAGCCCCCGCCTCCACCATCACTTCATTGATCTCTTTTGCGCCAAGAAAATCAATCAATGCTGCTAATTGAACACGCCCATCTTCCCCTGCTGGTAAAGAAATAACTTCGAAACCCATCTGCTCCAGAGGTTGCTTTTTCACAGGATCGGTTACTACGGTTGCTATAAAACTCTTTCCCGGTACCCCCCCCATAGCTGCAGTCACGGGCGTTCTTAGTGTGCTGTCAACAATGACCCTCATCGGTTGGACGAGCTCATCATTGTTAGCCCCGAGACGGACATTCAAGGAAGGGTTATCTGAAATTACAGTTCCAATCCCTGTTACGATTGCACCACTTTGGGCGCGCAATCGATGGACATCCTGTCTCGCAGCATTACTTGTAATCCATTGGCTTTCACCCGAAGCCATCGCAGTTCGACCATCCATACTCATCGCGAGCTTTGCAAATACGTAAGGTTTACCGGTTCGCATTCGCTTGCAAAACCCCCGATTTAAATTTTCCGCATCTGATTCCAAGAGCCCACAACTCGTCTCTATACCGGCACGAGCCAAAACACCCAAACCTTTCCTTCCAACTTTAGGATTGGGATCATACATTGCGGCAAATACTTTAGACACCCCAGCTTCAATTAACGCCTCAGTGCACGGCGGTGTTTTACCATGATGACAACAGGGTTCGAGCGTCACATATGCAGTCGACCCCCGGGCCTTTACACCAGCCCTTTCCAAGGCCACGATCTCAGCATGAGCCCCCCCGGCTCGCTTGTGCCAACCGGCCCCAACAATTTCCGCATCTTGAACCAGAACACAGCCAACTCGCGGGTTCGGATCGGTACTGTACCGCGCACGATCTGCAAAGCGAAGGGATTGCGCCATAAAAAAAGCATCCCGATCAGTGAATCCTGACGTCACTTATAATTACTTGAATTACATGATTACTGGGATTGACGATCTTGCGGCGTACTTGCAAGCTCATCAATAACCTCCTTAAATTCGTTGACATCTTGAAAACTTTTGTAAACCGAAGCAAATCGCACATATGCAACATGATCGAGGGCACTGAGCTCACTCATCACTTCCTCTCCGATTTGTCGTGACGTTACTTCACGATCACCCAAAGCTAATAGATTTTTTTTTATTCGGATAACGGACGCTTCGATGTGCTCGCTTCCTACGGGACGTTTTTCCAATGCCCGCAACATACCTGCTCGAAGATTAGCTTCCTGAAACGGCACACGGTTCCCATCATTTTTAATAACCCTCGGCAGATTTAACTCAGCGGTTTCATAGGTCGTGAAACGTTCTTTGCACGCAACACATTGGCGACGACGGCGAACTTGATCTCCCTCGTCAGCTAACCGAGAATCGATCACTCGCGTATCGCGAGCCGAACAGAAAGGGCATCGCATGTTGACCGCGCCTTAGGCAGAGTGCGTCGTGTGGGAGAAATTGCCAGGACCTGACATTCTACGGCAACACTTCATCCCACCGATACACGTTACAATTAAAATCCGAAAAGCTTTAATACGTTTATTCTTAATTACCGTACACAGGAAGTTTACCGCACAACTCAAGAACATTTTGCTTAACACGTTTTACGACATCTTCATTTTCAATATCATCCAGAAGGTCACAAATCCATCCGGTTAAAGCAATACATTCACTTTCTTTAAAACCACGCGAGGTAATTGCCGGTGTTCCAATTCGGATCCCACTGGTAACAAAGGGCGACTGAGGATCATTTGGTACCGCATTTTTATTCACAGTAATATTTGCACTACCTAGCACTGCATCTGCTTGTTTGCCAGTAAGTCCCTTATCAATCAAATCAAGCAAGAATAGATGGTCATCGGTGCCACCAGATACGATATTGTATCCACGATCCATAAACGCTTTGGCCATCGCCCTTGCATTATTAAGTACTTGCAATTGATATTGCTTGAAATCAGGTAACAGCGCTTCTTTAAAAGCAACTGCCTTGGCTGCAATGACATGCATGAGTGGACCACCTTGCATCCCTGGAAAGACCATAGAACTCAACTTTTTTTCAATATCGGCATTTGATTTAGCCAATATCAATCCGCCCCTTGGCCCACGAAGTGTTTTATGTGTCGTAGTAGTCGTTATATCAGCAATTTGAATAGGACTAGGATAGTGCCCGGCCGCGATCAAACCCGCTACATGCGCCATATCTACGAATAAATAGGCACCAACACTATCGGCAATTGCACGAAACCGCTGCCAATCAACTACTCGCGAATATGCAGAAAAACCAGCAACAACCATCTTTGGTTGATGCTCTTTCGCCAGAGCTTCAACTTCATCATAATCAATTTCGCCAGTTTCGGCATTTAGCCCATACTGGACAGCATTAAAAACTTTACCCGAAAAATTCACGTGCGAACCATGAGTCAAATGACCACCGTGAGCCAGACTCATACCCAAAATAGTATCACCAGGCTTTAGTAGAGCGAAATAAACTGCCGCATTAGCCTGAGACCCTGAATGCGGCTGAACGTTAGCATAATCCGCCCCAAATAATTTCTTAGCACGTTCTATTGCTAAGCTTTCGGCTACATCTACATGTTCGCAACCACCGTAATATCGCTTTCCGGGATACCCTTCAGCATATTTATTAGTTAATACCGATCCTTGCGCCTGCATGACACGCGGACTAGTATAGTTTTCCGAAGCAATCAGTTCGACATGCTCCTCTTGCCTACGAACTTCCGCTTGCATCGCGCCCCAAAGTTCATCATCGAAACCGGCTATTTCCATACCTTTGGTAAACATATACCCCCCTATCGCTGGATTTTCAAAAGGGAATATATTACCGCGATTCATTTAATATGCATAATTGTTAGTGGTTTTAGCAGGCTGGTCACACCACGTTGTTAATGCTATTTCTTACGCTAGCAATGTACCCATTTGTTTTTTTGATACCATTTAAAGAGACCGTCCACGCTGAGTTCTCGTGCTCACGGATTCACCGCACTACTATTCTGAATAAATGAGAAACTGTTGAGTCTAGTCACCTATTTTACTTATCAGCGTCAGGCAATTTACCAAGCATTCAGCTAAAATTAATGTTTAAGCATTACAATAAGTAATATCCTAAAAGTCATCACTATTCGCCAGGAGTATCTAAAATGAAGCTTTTCCTTTATGTTTTTTCAATCGTTGTAGCTTTGAGTGGTTGCGCAACAGTTGACCCCTATACCGGTGAACAAAAAACGAGTAACGCTGTAAAAGGCTCGGCAATTGGTGCGCTTTCTGGCGCTGCAATTGGCGCAATTGCGGGAAAAGGGAAAGGGGCTCTAATTGGAGCAGCAGCTGGCGCGGCGGCTGGTGGCGGAATCGGTTACTACATGGACCGACAAGAAACCGCTCTTCGCCAAAGACTTGAAGGAACAGGTGTCCAAATTCAGCGAAATGGCGACAACCTTAAACTCATCATGCCTGGCAACATCACCTTTGCGAGCAATTCTCCCGATATTCACGCAGGATTTTACGAAACTTTAAATTCCGTTACACTCGTGTTAAAGGAGTTTGATTCCTCTTCTCTGGATGTCATCGGATATACCGATTCAACCGGGAGTTTCGAACATAATCAAACCCTCTCGGAAAGGCGTGCTGCCAGTGTCGCTAATTACTTGACCAGCCAGGGAATAAGCCGAAGCAGAATTGCCGATCGAGGAATGGGAGAACGTTATCCCGTTGCAAGTAACGATAGCCCACAAGGACGTGCAGCAAACCGGCGGGTTGAATTGGATATTCGCCCTAACAGTTAATTCAGTTGCTTTATCGAGGATACTGGGCTGTGGTGGTTTTCCCCTGCACTCCAGGATTCTCGATCAAATGGCATAGCACCCAACAGCTCCAACAATCCTAACTGAGGATCAATCAGGGTTTTTGCTAGGCGATGAATATGGGTGAGGAGGCTGCCCCAGAACAGTGGTCATAGTGGTCCTTCGAAAAGGACAAGTATATAATCCACTTTAAACCTTGGTAATCTCCTTCTCAGGAATATATGAACGCTCTGTAAGCTTAGTTTCGCTGAGAAATAGAAAATAGGTTGCTTCCTGCTCTATTTAAGCCTATTCCGGTTAACCCATGGATCATTCGACGTTTGCATTAGTTTGGTTAGCTGCGGGATTCTCGATGATGCTCGCTGAAATTGTATTGCCTGGAGGCATCACCTTTCTATTAGGCTTATCTGCTTGTTTTGTTGCGGGACTGCTTTATCTAGATCTTATCAATGGGACGATTCAGGCATTTACGACCTGGTTCCTTGGTTCAACCATTATGCTTTTTGCACTCCGCAGCACTGTAACGCAATTTCTCCCTGCATCGGTGGAAAAAGGAAATACCGACGAAGATCTGGATGCCTATGACAAAATTATCGATGTGGTTGAAACAATTCCAACCGATGGTGAGGGACGCGTGTCGTTTCAAGGGTCATCATGGAGGGCTCGACACCACAACAGCAGCATACCTTGTATGAAAGGCACTAAGGTACGCATCTTATTTAGGGAGAATTTAGTTTGGGTCGTACAACGATTAGAGAATCAAAATGCTGTCTATACAATCCCTGAAACTCACAAAAATAACGGTCAACCCTGAAATAGGAGAGAAGCTATGTTAACCGGATTTACCCTATTTGTATTAGTAAGCTTGTTTTTACTCTACCACCTATTTGCCATTGTTCCAATGCGGGAAAACTGGATCATCGAACGGTTGGGCGAATTCCGAACTGTTCTAGAGCCGGGTTTTCACCTACTCATTCCACTGATTGATAATATTGCCTTTAAACATGAGACCCGAGAACAAATCCTAGATATTCCAGCCCAAAGCTGTATTACTCGAGATAATATTCAAGTATCTGTTGATGGATTGGTTTATCTCAAGGTATTAAATGCCCACAAGGCCAGTTATGGTATTGGTGACTACCGATTAGCCAGCATTAATCTTGCCCAAACAACTATGCGTTCCGAAATTGGTAAATTGACCCTAGGAGAAGCGTTTAAGGAACGAGATCGACTCAATGAATCGATTGTAAAGGAAATTGACAAAGCATCCGACTCCTGGGGCATCAAGGTATTACGTTACGAACTGCGCAACATCACACCATCTGATCATGTCGTTCATACACTTGAACAACAAATGGAGGCGGAACGGGAAAAACGTGCTGAAATTACCCGTGCCACCGCCGAAAAGCAATCAAAAATTTTGTCCTCTGAGGGGGAGCGCCAACTAGCCATCAATTTATCGGAGGGTGAAAAACAAAAAACAATCAATGAAGCTAAAGGTCGAGCACAGGAGATTTCCATTGTAGCAAGCGCCACCGCAGCAGGTATTCAACAAATCGCTGCTGCCATACAAAAGCCCGGGGGTAATTTAGCGGTCAAAATGCGCTTATTGGATCAATATATCGATGATTTTCAATCCCTTATGAAACAATCCAAAGTTTCGGTTTTACCCATGGATTTAGCGCAACTCAAGGGGATAGTCAAAGGATTATCTGAGAATATAACAGAACCCAATTTGGGAAAATAAGATTCTACCCCTCATTCATTAAGGCATAAGATCATGAGTTCTGAACTTTTCAATTTTGCAGTATGGGGTGTATTGTTCCTCATTGTTTTAATCGGTTTTGTAAAATCGTTTCGATTGGTTTCTACCAAAACAACTTTAATCGTCGAAAGGCTTGGAAAATATCACGCTACATTGGGACCAGGCTTTCACATTTTGATTCCATTCATCGACCGGGTCGAAGCCAATCAGGACCTTCGAGAAAAGACTATCGATGTTCCTCCCCAGGAGTGCTTTACCCGGGACGAAATCAAGGTTGAAGTCGATGGCGTGATATATATGACCGTCACCGATCCTATCAAAGCTACCTACGGTGTAACGGATTATGAATTCGCCGCCACGCAGCTTGCGCAAACAACTACGCGGTCCGTCATCGGAACCTTAGAATTGGACCGTACCTTTGAAGAACGAGATCTCATTAGCAGCAAAGTCGTACAAACTCTGGCTGCAGTGGGTGAAGTATGGGGAATTACGGTCCAACGCTACGAGATCAAGAACATAGTACCACCCATCACCGTTCAGGGTGCTATGGAAAAACAAGTGACCGCGGAGCGCGAACGACGGGCAATTATCGCTAAATCTGAGGGTGAAAGACAAAGCTTAATCAACACCTCTGAAGGCGCAAAAATGGAAATGATCAATATTTCCGAAGGAGAAATGCAAAGGCAAATCAACGAGGCCGAAGGCCTTGCTTCGGAGATCATAGCAATTGCAGGGGCAACCGCCGATTCGATTGAAAAAATCGGAAGCGCCGTTTCAATGCCTGGCGGCGATCAGGCCATCCGCTTAAATCTTGCTGAGAAATATTTCAATTCCCTGAACCAGCTTGCCTCCAACAATACAGAAATCATACTACCTGTCGATTTGTCGAATATGAATCAGCTGTTGCGTAAACTAGGGCTTTCATTGGAATCAGACAAAAAGGAAATATAGATCATTGGCAGGTTAACCCATGCCTAAGGCAGGCCCCATACAGCTACTTATCATTTTGTCTGTAACAGTAGTTCTACTGTTAAATGGCACAATATTGTTCAGCAAATCCAAGGATCAAAATGGTGATTTTTTCATCGCCCAGATCGATGGACCCATAGGACCATCCGTCTTAGCAAAAGTCCGTTATGGATTGAAGCAAGCGCAACAAAAAAATGCTGGCGCATTAATTTTGCAACTTGACACACCGGGAGGCCTTTTAGCCACAACGAAGCAACTCGTGATGTTGTTTTCTCAATCTCCAGTACCGATCATCGTCTACGTGGGCCCATCGGGTGCCAGCGCGACCTCCGCAGGTGCGTTTTTGGTCTTAGCAGCACATTACTCGGTAATGAACACTGGGACTCACATAGGGGCATCTACGCCGATCAGCGAAACGGGAGAAGATATCTCCGGCACACTCGGCAAAAAAATTGTTAACGATACTCGAGCGTTTATCCGTAGTATCGCCGAACAACACAACAGAAACGTTAAAATCGCTGACGAATTTGTAGCAAAAACACTGAGTCTGACAGCCCATGAAGCATTAAAGGAAAACATCATA
>Ga0209992_10001334_pt1 | contig 26579 bp, 34 predicted proteins | sample 2SBtaG_2_FD_182564 | JGI IMG/M metagenome (GOLD analysis project Ga0209992, IMG submission 182564) | Deep subsurface microbial communities from Kolumbo volcano to uncover new lineages of life (NeLLi) - 2SBTROV12_ACTIVE470 metaG (SPAdes)... | ecosystem: Environmental > Aquatic > Marine >... | reverse complement strand
CATGGCCAGCCGCAAGGCGCGGCTGCGGCATCTGAAACAGGAAACCCGGGCGGCGGTGCTGGTCAGCGAGGCGCAGGACGCGACCCGGCTAAGCCATCAGCCCGAATCCATCAGTCTGGAACTGACGGCCGGCTGCAACCTGACCTGCGCCCATTGCAGCAGCCACGGCACGGCCGAGGCGCATGGCATGAACAACCGGCGCGCCGCCTTCAGCATCGACATGCTTGACCGGCTGGCGGCCGAGACGTTCCCGGGCCTGACCCTTGTCAATCTCGTGGGCCGGGGCGAGCCCATGATGGTCGGCATGCCGCTCTGGTCGCGGCTGATCGACCACCTTGAACACAACGATGTCATGATGACCTGCGTATCGAACGGAACCTTTTTCCGGCGCCGGCTGGATCAGCGGGTGCTGTCGGTGCTCGACACGCTTACGGTGTCGATCGACGGCATCAGCCCGCAGGTGTTCGCCGCCAACCGGGGCGGCGCCAGCCTGTCGCAATGGCAGGACAACGTGGCCTATTTCAACCAGCTTCGCGATGCGGCCCCGCTGGCCCGGCGGCCCCGGCTGGGGCTGTCATGGACGTTGAAGCGCAACAACATCCACGAGTTCCCGGGCTTTGTCGAAATGGCAATCCGCAACCGGGCCGACCTGCTTTATGTGCGTCATTTGTTCGTGTTCCACGAAAAGGACCGGGGCGAGTCACTGGTGGACGCGCCCGAACTTGCCAACCGCTACCTGCGCGAGGGCTATGCGCTGTTGCGCGGCACCGCGATGAAGCTCGACGCGGCCCCGCTGGCCGCCGTTCCGGGCTAGCGGTCGGCAAATCGGATCGGCGGGCGCCCGCACCCATTGCAGAGGCCAAAGCCTTGTCGTAGACACCCCCCGACGCACCCGTAGCTCAGCTGGATAGAGCGCTGCCCTCCGAAGGCAGAGGCCAGAGGTTCGAATCCTCTCGGGTGCGCCATTCTCGCCAGCTACGATACCGTGACTATGGGCTGGCCGCCCATCGCTAGTTAGCCTCCGGCCTTCGCAACGACGTCATCACACCAATTCGCCTTGTATGCAGGCGTCCACTCGCGCGCGTAACCTTCGTCGATTAACGCTTGCCCAACGGTTGATCCGTCTGGAAGTCTGAGCACAACAAGTTGGCGTTTGAATGGGTCCAAGACGCCCGAACCTTCGACAATTAGCCCCGGCGTTTCAAGAAGTTCGATCATTCGCGCCAGAGCCATTGCGCCCAACCAGTTTTCCCTCGGGCAGTCGGCATGCACACCAATTTCCGGTGTATCGAACCCCGATACGTAGGGCGCACCATCGCCCATGGGTCGTAGGGACTGACCGTCACATCGGACAGTGTCACCGTCCACAGCCATTAAAGACGCACAGATCAACAATGCGGCGGTTGCCATATCATTCTCCTTATCGCTTCAGGGATTCGCAGGCGATACCGTCCTTGTCGGCATCCAGGCGATGCGGGTCGCTCGGTCCCGCAGCCAAATAGAACTCCTGTGCTTCTCGCCAGGTTCGAAAATCAGAACAGTTCCTATCTCCAGCTCCGCCAGTAGGGGCTCTGACCACTTGTGGACGATGGCAGTGATAAGGCTGAGAACCTGCGTGGCAGCCGGCCGCGTTAAGGCCGCCCGAGTGCGCGAAAGCCCCCTGACCTAAACTCGCAGCGGTCGCGAACAAGACAGCTTGAATCAGCGAAAAAGCTTGGCGCCTCCGCAATTGCGCGGATGGCGATCGGGGCTCAAAACCTGCTGGACTCGCCAGTGCGGACGTCTTGGTCATGGCAATCGTTAACAAATGGTTAACACACCGCGACGTTTGTTGGCAAATTTCCGCGGCGGAAATGCGGGCCACCATGCCGCATTCCGAAACCAAATCTTCCGCAACAAAGAATGGCTCATGGACGACGCTCGAATAGTCGCGTTATCTGCGCCGCGTGAGTCAGAGCACGCCAACCCGCCCCCGCGCGCCGGCCCCGCACCAAAGCGCGGTTCCGGCCACTTTCTTGCCCTTGTTCCCACTTTCGGAAATTTGCGTCCGGCGGGGCGTCGGCGCAATCTTGAAAATATTGCGAAACAGAATATACTAGATTGAGTATCGCGACTGGGGGCAGCCTTGGAGATCACATTTCGTCACCTCGAAATCCTGCACGCCATCGTCGTAAGTGGCTCGATTAGCAAGGCCAAGCGTTCGCTCAGATTGTCACAACCAACGATTTCCCAACAGCTTGCCAAGTTTGAGGGGATTCTTGATGCACAACTGATCTATCGGTCGCGGGGACATGAGGTTCAATTGACACAGGCCGGAGAACATTGGTTCAAAGTCGCGCAGAGTGTCTTGGGGACGATCGACAAGGCGACCGCAGATCACCGATCGCGCCTTGGTGGGGGGAGTCTTGAATTGCGATTTGGGACCACGCCATCCTTGCGTGGTCGGTTCATGGAAAAGGCCGCCTCCCTGTCCAGGGACATCCGCGAGTTTTCGCGAATGGACTTTGTGTGGGCACTGGGGTCGGCCGAACTAGTCGAAATGATTGCCACGCACAAGATCAATTGTGCAATCGTCAGCAAAGCGAGTGTTGGCGACTACAAGGGCTTATTGCATTCCGTCGACTTGTTCCGCGACAAAATCGTCTTTGTCGTTCCTAGCGACTTGGATGATGCCGAACTGGCTCGGGCGTTGACTGATGCAGAGTATGGTGGTGATGAAAAGAGCCCGTTATTGAATTATGTCGACATTGGAAGTGTAGTGCCCTGGAATTCTCGGAGCGAGCAATGGTACAGGGAGCGATTGCCGGGAGCGACCCCGTATTTTACCTGTATGACGCATCAAGGGGCGGTCGATATTGTCGCCGCCGGTCTGGCGACCTGCCACGCCCCCGTGTCGCTGCTGCCAAATTTGCCGACATCGGTGCGACGACGGATTAAGGTTTTTGATCTGGAGGAGCACGCCAGGGATGCCGTCCTTGTGATGCCTCGACACCTGTTGACTCTGCGTCCTTATGCGGAATTTCAGCGTAGGCTTAGTGATTGGGTTCGGGTCGAGTATTCCAATTATCAAATGGATTTTAAAGTGTATGCTCTTCCTGAGCTGGATAGCGTGTAGAACGACAAGGCAATAGTCGAATACTGAATTGCCGACATATTTTTACCGATACTTGTACCACATATGGTATTCACGGGAATTACCTATTCAAATAGTCAGCACGATTGTCCGAATGCGGCCACTTCTGGTGCAGTATATATTCAATTATACAATTCAGATAATTGCCGAAAGTGGTCTGGCGGGCTCGGCACCGGCGGCACATTATTCCCGCCCAGACCGGGAGGATACTATGCGAACGACTTCTATCATTCTGGGCCTGTGCCTGGCAGCAAATCAAGCGCAAGCGCAGGACAGCCTCGTCTGGACACTGGAAGGCTTCGCGTTGCCGGAATCGGTGGCGGCCGACCCCTCCACCGGCAAGCTGTATGTCTCGAACATGGGCAGCGATCCAGTCAGCAAGAACGGCGACGGGCGCATTTCTCTCATTAGTGTCGATGGCAAACTGGAAGAGCCCGACTGGGCCACCGGGCTGGATGCTCCGAAGGGCATGGATGTGATGGATGGAAAGCTCTATGTCGCGGACATCGATCAGCTGGTGGAAATAGAAACAGCGTCCGGGAAAGTCACAAATCGAACCGTTGCCGAAGGTGCCCAGTTTCTAAACGATGTAGCAGCGGCACCCGATGGCCGGGTGTTCGTATCCGATACTTTCGGTTCGGCGGTATATGTACTTGAGGAAGGCCGACTGTCGCTCTTCGTTCAGGACGCCGAGCGTCTTCAGGGCGCCAATGGCCTGTTGGTTATGGGCGATGCGCTGTTGGTGGCCAATCTCGGCGACCTGTCGGCCGGATTCGCCAATATCAAACCCAGCAGCGTGGTGCGCGTGGACCTAGCCACGAAAGCAATCACCCCTTATGGCGCCGACGGACCAGTGGGCGTTTTGGATGGGATCGAACCCGACGGGGCCGGCGGCGTTTTGCTGACCGACAACCCATCCGGCAAGCTTCTCGACCTCAAGGCCGGCGGCACGGCGACCGAAGTGGCAGTGGTGGGCAGTGGCGCTGCCGATCTGGAAGTGTTGCTTGACCAAGGCTTGGCGATCATTCCCATCACAACGTCGAACCAGGTCGTCGCCGTCAAACTAAACTAAGTTCTGCAACCTCGGACTGATGGGTTGATCCCGATCAACCGCAACTCATGGCAAATCGAATACCGCCAAATGTGGGTGCAGCGCGTCTTCGTATTCCAGAATATGTTAAAGTGGAATTTGTAATATTCGGAGTCGACGCAGCATTGAGTTCTTCGCCGGTCTGCTTTGACGGCGCCGGGGGCGTAGGCAGCGATCGCCCAACTGCACCGCCAAGAAATCCTAGATTCTTCTAGAAGATTGACGCTTTGCGCACCCCAGTGACAATCCGGGTTGGTGGGATCATCGTTCCGGATTGTCTGACAACTTTCGCCGTGCGGAGCGCCGACATTCTTCAAGACTTGGGCGACAGACTTGAGGCTTGCAAGTCCGCGCCTTGACTTGGCGAAAATGGCGCTGCTAGTATTGGGGGTAATCCGGTAATGGTCTGTAATTATTCGATAAAATACGCCACAGGCGAAATGGTTGGGAGGGGTAATGGCACAATCTGATACGCAAAAGGCGCGTCTTGGGGGAGCGGGGGCTTGGCTGTTCCGCGTCTTGGTCGTCGCAGCAGCCGGCTTCATGGTCTATTCATGGTTCACGCCTTGGTGGGGTGCAGATATTGCGGTTTTGCCCGGCGAAGATCACCTTTTGATGCGCCCTTGGGGCATCGAGGTTGCAGGGCAAGTTCGGGCGAATGCCGACGAGTCGCTTTGGTCAATGCCATGGTTTTTTGAGCCGTTCATGTGGACGTATCTGGCTGTTTGCATGTTGGCTCTTGCGGCCAGCCTGTTTGTGCAACGGCGGATTTCCCTAGGCCGGTTCAGCGTATCGCTGGCGGCGGTTCTGATCGGTTTTGTCGGCCTGTCCTACCTGATTGCTGTCGGTCTAGCCTATGGGATTGGCGAGCTCAGGGCCGATGCAGCTGGTAGCAATTTCATTGGACGGTCCACAGTGACTCACGCAATGACCGGCAACAAGGTCAGGATGGTTTCAGACCTGAAAGACGGTTACTGGCTGGCCCTCGGCGCCGGACCTTTGCTGATCGTCTTGGCCTTGCTCCGTGGGCTATTCGTCCGCAAACCGAAGCCATAGGTTCATACTGCTGCATCGCGCACAAACGCGCGATAATCCCGCGAAGCCAACGGATTTGCGACGCAATCGCAGACGCTAGCACCAAACGAGAGCAGCGGCGCGGACAGCCACGGCCGGCCGCCATGATTTGAATCCGTCGAAGACAAGCTAAAACGACAACACGCGCCCCGCGCCCAACACCAATGTCATATATTAGGAAATCCACTGCGAGTTGGTGACAGCATTGAGCCACTTTTGGAATTCAACCTAGCCGAAATAGGGGGGCGTCAAATGAGAATGAAGAATTGTATTGCCGGGTTGACAGCTGTCGCAGCTGTAGGCCTTGCAGGTACGGGTTTTGCCGGCGAAGTCACCGCCGAACGTTTGGTGGCCGCGGGCTCGGACGCCGAAGCCGGCAACTGGCTCATGGTTCACAAGAACTATGATTCCAATCGGTATTCGTCCCTGAACGAGATCAACGCCGGCAATGTTGGCAACCTGCACCTGGCTTTTGCCGTTCCGCTCGGCGGGTTAGAACCATCTGGTTTCGGCGTCGGATACATGGAAGGCACACCGTTGGTCGACAACGGCTTCATGTATGTGGCCGATCCATGGGGTACGCCCTACAAGATTGACGTGTCCTCCGGCTCCAAAGGCCAGATCCTCTGGATTTGCGAAACCGACATCGACAAGGACCCGACAGCCGGCGTTCTTTTGGCCAACCGCGGCCTGGCACTGTCGGGCAACAACGTTATCACGGCGTTAACCGACGGACGTGTTGTGGCCTGCGATACAGAGACCGGCGAAGTTGCATGGGATCAGCAGGTTGGCGCCGACCAAGGTGAAGGCTTCACCTCGGCACCGCTTGCGGTCGGCGACAAGATCCTGGTCGGCCAGTCCTTTGGCGATTGGGCGACCCGTGGCTGGCTCGCGGCGCTCGACGCAGCTTCCGGTGAGGAAGTATGGCGCTTTTATACAGTGCCAGAACCAGGCCAGCCGGGGTCAGAAACCTGGTTGTGCGAAGAATCGGGCAACCCGGACTGCTGGAAGACTGGTGGCGGTGCGATGTGGGTGACCGGATCCTATGACCCGGCAACCAATACGACGTATTGGGGCACTGGAAACCCCGTGCCGATGTTTGACCCCGAATACCGTCCGGGTGACAACCTCTATACCAATTCGACCGTCGCGCTCGACATGGATACCGGCGAGTTGAAGTGGCACTTCCAGTACACGCCCGGTGACTACCTCGACTATGACGAGGTCGGCACGCAGCTGTTGATGGACACCAATGTCAATGGCGAAGACCGCAAAGTCCTGGCACACTTCGGACGGAACGGCGTCTTCTACACGTTTGACCGTGAAAATGGCTCGTACATTCAGTCTGTCCAGTATGTGAACAAGTTGAACTGGACGGAAGGTATCGACCCGAAGACCGGCAAGCCGCTGGAGTATGACCCCACGGCGTCCCTGCAGGTCTATGCCGCGGGCGAGCTGAGGCGCGGAGGCGACACAGTCAACCACTGTCCGCATATCACAGGCGGCGTGAACTACTATCCGACGGCCTATAACCCTGTCACAGGCGTGGCCTATGCCGGCGGACAAGAAGGCTGCTCTGAGCTTGAGACAAAGGAACTGGACCCCGAGGACGTTACGCCCGGCGTGATCTTCCTTGGTGGAACCTTCTCAGGAAGCGGTGAGCAGACTGGCTCGATCACCGCGATCGACGTGTCGACCACGCAGCAGGTTGCCAAGCACAACACCCCCTACCCGAACCACAGCGGCATGCTGGTCACGCCGGAACTGGTATGGTCGGGCGCGCTTGACGGAACGATTTCTGCCTATGACGCGGCGACGCTGGAACCCGCATGGTCGCTCAACGTTGGTACAGCCTTCCGGGCTCCGCCAATGACCTACGCGGTCGACGGCAAGCAGTATATCGCGATCGAAGGTGGTAACATCGGTGGCAACGCCAATGGACATGCTGATCTGGCGAACATTCAGCCGTCCAACATGATCTGGGTATTTGCGGTCGATTGATCACAAACGCCTCAATGCCGGGCAGCTAAGGTTGCCCGGCATTTTCGTCTCTTCAACCATGATCAATCCGGAGGAACCCGCGTGCCATTGTCTCGTACCATGGCCCTGTCGCTCGTTCTTGGCCAATTAGCTGTCCCGATGTCCAGCGCCCAGCAAGTGACCGATCTCGTCGGCGATCCGCAAAGGGGCAAGGCCGTCTTCAGGTCCGTCGCGTCATGTCTTAGGTGCCATGGCTGGCCAGCCGACGGGCGAACAGGGGTCGACATGCGGGCGCCGACCGGTTCCAATTTGCGCGAGTCCACCCTGGACAAAGCACAGATAGCAGAAGTTGTCGCCTGCGGTCGTCCGGGCACGGCAATGCCGTATCATGATCGGGCAGCTTACCGCGATGGTCGGTGCAATGGGCTAGTCATGTCCGACTTCGACTCCGCCAACGAACCGCAACGCGGCAAATCCCTTAGTGCCCAAGATATCGCCAATGTTGCCGTCTACCTGCAAGACCACGTGATTGGTCGTGGTAAACCGACCTTTGAGGAATGTGTTGATTTTTTTGAAGAACCGGCCGCAAAGGCCTGCAGTTACATGAAGTAGACACCATGTGCCGAAAGCTCCTCTTCGCACTTATCTGCCTCGGCCTCTCGGCAGGAACCTCTTTTGGTCAGGTTCAGATCGAGCCCGTCTATTCCATCTGGGACGTGACCCTCGGACAGCTTGTGTCACAGGTACCCGACGGCGAAGTCGGCGAAATCGCTTGTGGAACAAACGGCGGCCCGCCTGGACGTGAGCTGGGATCCTTTGCGGATTATTCGCTTTGCCGGCCTGAAGAATCCGGCCTGCGAGAAGTTGCGTTCAGCTATGACGACGAGCAGGACTACATCGCACTTGCGCTGAACGCAGAATACCGCTTCCTTCATGGAGGAACCTCGGTATTTGCCCACCCCGTAATTGTGTCGCTGCTTATCGACCCCGACGGGGTTGTGCAGGGCCGAAGAATCTTTACCGACGACCGAATTGGCGACCGAGAACGGCGAACCGCGGTCACGCTGATGCGCAATTTCAAGGCGCGCTACGGTGGCTGGTCTCTAAGCTGTTCCGATATAGCAATGAAAGAGGGCGAACAGCCGGTTGGCAATCGGTTTGTCCATGAAATCTGCAGCGGGCAATCCCCTGACGGGAAAACGATAATCGAGATCGAGGCCACCCTGCTTCGCAAGAAAGGACAACAAGGCCTCAATCGGGAAACCCGGGAGGTCAACACGGGCTATTTTGAGAGTCAGACCCATTATGAAGAGCTATTGTCTTCAGCGCTCCGGTGACATCACCATGGAATCATTCCTGACGCCGTCCATCTGTCATGAAGTTTCCGCGCATGGTGGCGGCGTCGAAATCGACGCCAACTGTTGCCGCGGTGGTGAATCTGTTCCCGGTCAGTGTGGCTCCATCCACGTTGGCACGTCGCAGATCAGCGCCGTAAAAGTCGGTATGCGAAATCGTCGCTTCGGCAAAACTACTTCTGCCGGCATTGGCCTCGACAAACCCGGCGAAACTGATGGTTGCATTGTCAAACAAACTGCGACCCAACCGGGCACCGCTCAGATTCGTTCGATGCATCGAGCTATTGCTGAAATCAGCGGCGTTAGCCACCGCGTCGAGCATCACGGCCCGATCCAGCACTGCACCTGGCAGCTTGGCCGAGGTGAGCCGCGCAGTTTGCATTCGGGCATCCGTCAAATGTGCAGCGCTGAGATCAGCAGCCGACATTTGCGCGCCATAGAACAACGCACCCGTGAAATCGCCGTTGGCCATCTGAGCCTTTGTCAAATCCGCAAGGTTGAAATTGGCCCCTATGGCGATGACGTTGGTCAAGATGGCGTCGCGCAGCTTGGCGCGGTGGAAAGTTGCGTCGGTCAGGTCGGCGCCGGTCAGGTTGACACCGCTAAGATCGGCCTTCTTGAAATCTGCGCCGCGCAGGTCGCATCCGATGCAGGACGACAGAACTCCGCTGCGCAGATCCTCCACCGTATCCGCATTGGCGAACAAGGGTAGGCAGATGAGAATAGCGATCAAAGCTCTGACAAACATGTGCGGCCATTTGAAGCGACGCAAACACCCTACCAAGAATTCGGGATCAATGAAATCAATTGTGCCGATTGCGCTGTTGCTCGCATCTGCGCTTCCGGCACAAGGGCAAACCATTATTGAAGGCGACGCCGAGATCATTGATGCGGACATCATCAAGATTGGCCGCCAGCGTGTCATTCTGTGGGGTCTGGACGCCCCCGACCGCACGCAATCTTGTTACAAGGATGGACGCAGGTGGGGGTGCTACGACGCTGCTCGTCGCACGCTCGAGCTGCTGGCGGGTCGCGGACTTGTCACTTGCTACCTAGTTGGCGAACCGGACCCGTTCAATCGAATGCACGGGACATGCGAAAGCGGTGGAACTGACATCAACGTGGAAATGGTCCGCCGCGGCATGGCTGTGGCCTTTACGGATCAAACGGACGCCTATGTGGAAACGCAATTGGATGCCATTATGGACGAGGCAGGGTTGTGGGCACTAGGCGTCGAATTTGAGCTTCCATGGGAGTTTAGAATACGGACAGCGGCAGGCGGATACCGGTAAGATGGCGGGGCTCCAATGAAAGTTACATCGCAAATAGGCCGACTTTTGAATGACAACAGTTCCTTTGACCATCTGCTCAGATGGTTCCTGTTAATGGCTTTGATTGCGCTTGGCGCGGTAATAATGTGGGACTTTGGCTTTCTGAATTATCTGATCGAGAGCGACGTCAGCCGTGTTTCAAGCCTAATAATTGCGCTGTTCGTGGTTTCCAGTCTGTATTGCCTTTGGCATCTCTTCGGTTTGTCTCGCGAACTGTCGACGATCACGGAGTTTATTCGCGACGCGGAACGCGATGGATTGCCGGACTCAACCAATTCACCAACTGAAGACTGGCCGCGTCTTGCGCGATTACTGGACGACATTGTTCAGCTTCGCAGGATATCTCCGGAAGCTCAGACGGATATACTGCTGCAATCCTTCGCTTCCGACGTTAGGGCGCCAGTGCGGCTCGGTGTGTTTGTATCCGACGCACTCTACAAACTCGGGTTGCTGGGAACAGTGGTTGGGTTCATCCTGATGTTGGTATCCATGCGGGACCTTGGTGAATTCGACGTCGAAACAATGCGCGAAGCGCTGCAAAAAATGACTGCCGGCATGGCTGTGGCCCTTTTGACGACAATCACCGGGCTGAGTTGTGGTTTGCTCTTACGCGTTCAGTTCAACGTTATGAATTCGTTGGTTCTGGCAATGCAGCGAGAGCTTGTAAGATTGAGTAACGTCGTTTTGCCGGTGGCTGCTCAGCGAAAGCAGAGCGATGTTTGACGACGCGAATGATGCTGAATTCGACGTATTCACGGACCTTTTGTTCAATGCCCTTGTCGGCTTTGCGTTCATGTTCTTCGTTGCATTTGCCATGATCAATCCAGTCGCCGAAACGGGAAAGATTGATACGGATGTCGAAGTTCTGATTACGATGATCTGGCCGGACGGTCATGAGGACGACATTGATATCTATGTCGAGGACCCGGTCGGAAACCTGGTCTGGTACCATGAACGCGAAGCGGGCTTGATGCACCTGGATCGCGATGACCGAGGGCAATTCAAGGACGTGTTGCTGATCAATGGTGAAGAGGTTCACTTTCTGCTCAATCAGGAAACGGTGTCGGTTCGCGGATTGATGAATGGCGAGTACGTGGTGAACGTCGTGCATTTTATTGCAACCACGGTCGATCCTGTGCCGGTTACTGTCAAAGTCGAAAAAATGAACCCGAGCGTCAGGGTCATTTTCTACGGAGACGTAATCATGAACGGGACAGGCGACGAGCAGACCGTTGTGAGATTCACTTTGGACGGTAATGAGATCAAGGATATCAATAACCGCTTCAAGAGTCTGGTTGCTGCAACGCGAAACGCCCCGCCAACGACACCAAGTGGCGGGCTTGACGCCGGAACGGGTGCGGCGGTGAATCAGTGACCGGGACAATTCTTACTCTGGCCGTGGCCTACGGACTGTTGGCGGTTGTTGCGTCACTGGTGGCGCTTCATTCACGCCTTTCACTAGTTCTGCGAATTGGGCTCGTCGCTTCAGTGGTGGTTCTGATATTCACAACCTATCGCGGTATTGGCGATTTGCGGGGCCTACCAAGCGACACCGACCCACCCGATAGGTTTCGGCTGTACTGGGCACAGATTGAAGAACCGAACAAGCTGACGAAGGACCCGGGTTCGATCTTCCTTTGGATCGGGGAACTTGACGAAGACTTCTTCGTCGTGGGGATGCCGCGGGCGCACAAGCTGCCCTATACCGAAGAACTGGCGGTGCTTGTGGCCGACGCGCAGAAGAAAATCGCCGCAGGAGAGCAGATCGCTGGCGAGATTCAGGAAGACGCACAGGGCGAAGGCACCGCAGAAGAGTTGGCACTGGAGGCCCAACAAGGCGACGAAGGAACGTCCGGATCGCGGGTAGGGCAGCGATTTCTCCAGTTTGACTTTGGAAGTCTTCGCTTCGAAACCGCGCCGGCGCCCACAACTCCAGACAAGTCGAACTAGTCCTGAGGTGCGGTTCCAGTCAAAACGGAGTATGCGTCAACCAAGTTTTCAACGCCGGCAGATTTGATCATGGCTTCAGGCGAGTTCTGGGCAACAACCTTGCCCTTGCTCAACAGGATAATACGGTCCGCGTTTTCGACTTCGTCCACCATATGTGTCGACCAAAGAAGCGCCATGCCTTTGGTGTGGACAAGGTCATGCAACTCCCGAACAAGGTTGCTGCGCGATGGCGTGTCCAAGCCGGCACTTGGCTCATCCATCAGCAACAGGTCGGGTTCATTTATCATCGCACGGGCAATTTCGACTTTGCGCTGCTGTCCCCCCGACAGATTGCGCACCGGACGCGCAATCAAATCGTCAAGGTCAAACATCGACGCCAGATGTTCAATCCGTTCGGCAAGCCGCTGCTTTCTCATCCCGTAAAGGCGACCATGAAACCGGAGATTCTCCAGAATGCTCATGTCGAGGTCTACCGACCGCGTCTGGAATACAACCCCAAGACGGTTGAGAATGTATGAACTCTTTTCTTGATAGGTCCCGTTAAAAATCTCGACCTGGCCACGATCTGGTGCAAACAGGCCGCACAGCACTTGAAACAACGTCGTCTTTCCTGCTCCGTTCGGCCCGAGGAGACCAACGAATTCCCCCTCGTAGGCAACCAATTCCACACTATCAAGAGCCTTCAGGTCGCCATAGGATTTGCACAACCCCTTGACGCTCAAGATTGTATTTGGCGCGGCAGTCATTGAGCGCCTCCTGCCAGTTTGATGGTGACATCCGAAACATATGTGGCTGAGCGGTCCCGCCTTGGGACCTCAAGCGTGGCGATCTCGGCAATCCGCGCCGGTCGCCCTTCCAACCGAATGACACGATCTGCAAGCCTAGCGGCATCTTCAGCATCGTGTGTAACCAATAATGCTGTCGGGCTGTGGGCATCAAAGACATTCGAAAGCAGGCCGTGCAATTCACGCGCCAAGATCCGGTCGATGGAAACGAAAGGCTCGTCCAGTAGTAACAGCCCGGACTGCACGATCAACGCGCGCGCCAAGGCGACGCGTCGTTGCATTCCGCCTGACAATTCATGTGGAAGGGAATTCTCTGATCCTGCAATACTTAGGCTTTGGAAAAGCGACGATATTGAAGCATCTGTCGCATCCGGATTCACGACCTTCAGATTTCCCGCGGCCGTACTCCAGGGCAACAGCCGTGGGTCCTGAAATACAAACCCAGGAATGCCCGCTGTTTCAGCGGTCAGCCCATCGACCAGAATTTCGCCGGAAAAGGCAGTGTCTATCCCCGACACCATTCGCAAAAGCGTTGATTTCCCCACACCAGACGGACCGATCAGAGCGACGACTTCGCTGGGTAACACATCAAATGTAAGTGCGTCGAATAGCGGTATCTCTGCTCCAAACATCTTGCAGCGAATATCTATGTGGACCGAAACGCCGGACGCCATCCCAAAACCTTTGCTTCGACTCTACGTAAAACCAGGTATTCCAGCGTTATCACAACAGCCATGAAAGCGGTTGCGTATGATAGTATCCCGGTTACATCGAATCTTTGAAAGAATATCCCAATTCGGAAGCCAACGCCTCCATCACTCCCCAATACTTCAAACACTAAGACGATCTTCCAGATCAGTGAAAGACCCGTGCGCGCAGCGGTAAGAACGTAAGGCATGAGTTGTGGCACAATTACCTTTGTCACGCGATGCCGAAAGGGAATTCGATAGACGCTCGCAAGCTCGGCATACCCATGGTCCAGAGCGCGCACCCCTTCACGTATCGTAACGGAAACCAGTGGCGTCTTGTTGATAACGACCGCAAGGATTAGCGCAAACTCTGTCAGCCCCAACCAGATATAGCAGGTAATTGCGACAACAATCGCGGGCAGATTCAGCCCGATCAAGACCCAGTTTGAAAACAGCGCGTCGGCTGCGCGAATTCTCCCCAGTATCGAACCGATGAGTATGCCAAGGCCCATCGACACAAAGAACGCGATGGCAGCTCGGGTAAGCGTGGTTGCAACATCCGACAGCAACGTCCTGTTGACGGCCAAGTCAACGATCTTGGCGAACACGACCACCGGCGTTGGAAACAACCGGTGGTCAACCGATATTGCTAACAGTTGCCAAAGCAAAAGTAAAAGCGGCAGGGAAATCCATTCCAGCGAGCGCTGATTCAGTACGCGTCGTATGTAGGACCGCTTCATCGAACGAACCTAGCACCCCAAGCGCTACTTTCGATAGCCCGCCCAGAAAGTTCCGGGGTCCATGGTCATGCTGTCCCCAACCAGGTCTGTGCCTCCGATTTCGGCCATGATGTTGAAGAGTTCCTCTGCGGCCTGGAGTGTGCCATCATCATAGCTAGTCAGTATCCCTGCTCGGTAATCGTCGCGCAGCGACGTGAACAATGCATCATTATCGTTGGCACGCATTTTCCCGCGCAGCGTTTCCCACGCGGCGTCATCATTGAGCAGGATATCCTTGGCTGCAAACGATGCATTCAGAAAGCCTACGATCGCGTCTGTCTTTTCGTCGGCGACTTCATCCCGGAACACCCAACCCAAGAGGGGCGGCTCCGGCTCGACGCCCATGGCACCCATCATGTCGGACACCGATACCAATTCCTGCATGCCGGCTGCCTTGGCTCTGGCGTTCCAATGCCAGAAATTCAAGGAGGCATCAATCGACCCCTCCGTCAGCAATTCGTTTATCAGGGGCGGCGCTCCAAACCGAGCGTCCACCTTGTCGGCCAATGTGTCACCGGTCTGTTGTTGGTAGTAGGCCTGCAAGGCAACCCAACTCTTGTCGACCGGACCACCCGCGACGCCGATTGTCTTTCCCGGCAAGTCGGCGAGGGCGGAAATCGGCCCGGAGGGATCCACAATAAGGCCGCCGACTGCGAAGCTATGTGGAACGAGCGTGAATGCCTCACCCTGCGCTCTGAGCGACGCAACCCAAAGAAAATCAGAAAGAACCACATCCGCCTCACCCGACATCAGCGCGACATGGCTGGCCGGCTTCCCTGCAACATTCATAAGTTGAAGGTCGATGCCAAACTTTTCATCCAGCTTGTTATCCTTGATGATCTTCATTTCCCACTGCGCGGTGCCAAATTCCAGCATGCCCACGGTGACTTTCAACAAATCCTGCGTGGGTGGGTTGAAGGCCGCGGCCGGTGAGAGCCCGATTGCCGTGGCGCCGGCAAATGAGTAGAGTATGAGGGAAATGGCTGAGCGTCTTTGCATCACGTGCCCCTAAGGTGGAACCTGGTCAAATGCAAGACTAGCACTGGCGGCCCTTGGTTCATGTAATATCGACTATTGATGCACTCAATGCAGTTTTAGGGTGAACTGGCGGAAAGCTGCGAATCTAGTGGGAGGACATATGCCTAGACTATCTCGGCTCGCCTTGGCGCAGCTTGCAGTTTTAATAATGGATTCAGGGGCGGTATCGGCAGAAGGCAATCTCGCAAGTCGGGCGGAACGTTTGCCGGATATGATAATTGACAGCGCCGCGCTCACGTTTTCGGTAAACGAATTCGCATTGGAGACAGGAAAATACTACCGATGGAGAATTGTACATGACGGCGGCGAGGAGTTTCAGATCGTAGCGCCAGAGCTCTTCAGGAATTCCTGGGTAAGTCAGGTTGTCATTGAAGATCTGGAAGTCAAGCCATACGGGCTACATTCTGTAGAGTTTGACGATGAAGGAACAATTGATGTATGGCTGGTGCCATTGCGCCCTGGAAACTTTGAATTCTGGGTAAAGGGTTATGAGAATCGCGGCCTTGCTGGGACATTCGTGGTGCGTTGATGAATTCGCTTATTTCTGTTCTAATTGCCGTGGCGATGTCAATTGCCGCAACCGGCGTGAGCGCCCGGGATACCGGTCGAGTTTTTGTTTCGAATGAAAAAAGCAACGACGTCTATGTTTTCGACCCGGAATTCAACCTGATCAAAAGAATTGAAACTTCGCGCCGCCCCCGCGACATGAAGCTAAATGAAGACAGGACTCTTCTGTATGTCGCGTGTGGTGACGATGATGTCATTGACATTATTGATGTGGAAACTCTTGAAGTCGTCGATGGCATCCCGACCGGTCCCAGTCCGGAGGTATTTGCTTTTTCGCCGGACTACAGTCAGATCTACGTTTCAAACGAAGAAGACTCGATGATGGAGATTATCGATCACGCCGACCGGATCGTCGTGCACGATGTCCCGACCGGCGCCGAACCCGAGGGGGTAATTGCGACATCCGATGGTAAGACCGTTTATGTGACATCTGAGGTCGCCGACATGATCCACGTCGTCGACACTGCGAGCGGCGCGGTGTCCGCCAATATTATCGTGGGAACTCGACCGAGGCGTTTCATTTTAACGCCTGATACCAACGAGTTATGGGTATCCGCCGAATTGTCGAGCGAGATTTACATCATCGATCGCGCGACCAATGAGATCAAGGAAGTTCTGGAATTCCTACCGCCGGGTTTCCGACCGGAGGACGTAACGCCGGTCGGGATGGCGTTGACCAAGGACGGCTCTCGCGGTCTGATCTCGCTGGGTCGCGCAAACCACATTGCAGTCATTGACGGCTTCACCAAAGAGCTGATTGAATATGTCCTCGTCGGTAAGCGCGCCTGGTCGGTGGCGTTAAATCACGATGAGACTATTGCCGTCGTCGCCAATGGGCTTTCGGACGACATAACATTGGTGGACATGGATACGCTCAGGCCACTCCGCTCAATTCCGGTCGGTCGAGTTCCCCATACCGTGGTCATTGACGACTGATGCGGCAAATTTTTGTCATTCTTTTTCTAATCTTACCCCCACTGATGGCAAGAGCCGAGGAAGTAAGAATAGGGTTCATTGAATACGACGTTGATCCGCGGTTCGATGAGGACTTCGCCTATGCGCGAATACCACTGAGGTCCAGAGGCGATACGCTCACCGCGGTCAAGTTGGCAATAGGCGATCTCAAACCACTGATTGATGCACGCGAGCTGACAGTGAGACTGGATGCGGTAAAGACTAGCCCGGAAAGCCTTTTGACAGATGCCGAAAGATTGGTTGAAAGGGGTGCAAGCTTTATCCTCGTGGACTTGGTGGCAGGCGATGTCGACCGTCTGGCCGCCGGATTGGCGGATCGTCCAATAACGATTGTCAATACAACAGCACACGAGGACTGGTTGCGAACACGTTGTTATGGCCGTTTGCTGCACAGCGCTGCGTCGGATCGCATGATATCTGACGCGCTGGTTCAGTTCATGGTTCGGCACAAATGGCAAAGCGTTCTTGTCCTTCGCGGACAGACCGAACGCGACAGCAAACGCGCTGAAAGCTTCGAGCAGGCCGCCAGACGATTTCGTATGCGCATAGTCGACAGCAGGTCATTTGACCTTTCAACGAATCCGGCCCAGCGAGAGCAAAACAACATTGCGCTGGTTACCGGCGGAACTCGAAACTATGATGCAGTTTTCATCGCCGATGAACGGGGTGAGTACGCTCGCTATGTTCCCTATCAAACCGCCTTGCCCCGTCCCGTTGTCGGAGCAACGGGTCTTGTGGCACTGGAGTGGCATTGGTCGCTCGAACGATACGGGGCACCGCAAGTCAACTCACGGTTCGAGGATGCCAGCCCCGGTAAACGAAGAATGGGATGGCAGGACTGGTCCGCGTGGATCGGAATGCGCGCCGTTCTTACGGCGGTGACAAAATCGCAGGATCGCAGCACCGAGGGGATAAACGACTTTCTCAGATCCCGGCGCCTTCGGCTGGATGGATCAAAAGGCGCATCGATGACGTTCAGGCCATGGAGCGGTCAACTCAGGATGCCGATACTACTTGCAACCCACAATGCAGTTATTGACATTGCGCCGTTGCGAGGCTTCGAACACCGGATCAACACACTTGACTCTTTGGGTCAGGACGAAGCGGAGTTCGCGTGTGAGTGATCGAATATTGCGACCGGGTTACGCGCTTGGACTGTTTGCAGTCACGGAAAGAGAAATTCTGAAATTCATCCGGCAGCGCGAAAGATTGCTGTCCGCAATCGTTCGCCCATCTCTTTGGTTGTTCATTTTCGCAACAGGGTTTCAGAACTTGCTGGGCATATCTATCATCGCGCCATACGAAACTTATACACCCTACCAAGAATATATCCTTCCGGGTCTTTGCGGAATAATTGTGTTGTTCCAAAGCATGCAATCCGCTCTTTCAATGGTTTATGATCGCGAGGCCGGTGTCATGCGCGTGATGCTGGTGACGCCGTTGCCACGCAATTTCCTGCTACTTGCGAAAATCTTGGCGGCTACGGTTCTTGCGACGCTTCAGATCTATGTGTTTCTGGGTCTGGCAGCAGTATTTGGATTCTACATGACACTATCGGGTACCGTATTCGTCCTGCCAGCGATCTTTCTGACCGGAATGATGCTTGGGTCGATCGGCTTGCTGATCACAGTCTATACCCGTCAGATTGAAAACTTTGCCGGCATGATGAATTTTGTCATATTTCCAATGTTTTTCATGTCCTCGGCACTCTATCCGCTTTGGAAACTCAGAGAGGCGGGGGCCGATATACTATATTGGCTTGCAATATTTAACCCATTCACACATGCAGTTGAATTGATTAGGTTTGCTGCCTACGGACAGTTTAGCCTAGTTTCCTTTGCGGTTGTTTGCGGCTGCACGCTGCTTGCATTTGGCCTGTCTGCTCGCGGTTATGATCCGAATTCAGGAAGTATCCGAAGGATAAGGCGAACCTGACGCCGAGCGTCTGCGGATACCCGCCACGAGAACAAGCACAACGCCGGCCATTGCGCCAAAAGCAATTGACACGCAAAAGAGTGCAACCAACCATCTCGCCCAAACGAACACTTCCAGATCGGCACCATTCCAGTTGGATGTTGCTCCGTACAGCCGAACCCCTCCTCGAATGCTTTCGGCCGCGCCCAGAAGAATACGGGACTCTTGCTCGACAATATTGCTGGAGGGGGTGTCCAGCCACACATTGATCTCTGCGGTTTCTTTTGGCTGAAGTGTGGGTATCGATATTGCTCCAATGCTCCCGTCGAGCAACCGAAACACCAATTCTTCTTGGTCAAGTCGCTCTGCACGTCTGGCGTAGGGCAGTACCAGTGCGACATCGTTAAGAGCGCGTGGACTTCGGTTTTCGATCGTTACGCGTGCGTAGGACTTGTATGTGCTAAAGTCGATGACCGTTCCAAGACCCTCCATGTCGCCGAGCATTCGGCGAATTACACCAGCATTCACCAATCGCGGTATCGCCCGGTTGCGCAGCAACTCGTTCTGGCCGGCGTTAAGCATGATCCGCAAAGCCGTATCTGTTTCGGTTCTTTGCGTCATACGGGAAGATATCTCGTTCGAGATCAAGACAGGATCAATGCGAAAGGCCGCCGGCAACTCCACTTCACTAAGCTGGATTTCTGCGGAAAGTTGGCGCCCGAACAGATCTGGCCATTTGCCGAATATTGCGAGCGTTGCTGAAACCGCCAAGGCGGACAATGATAGCAGCACAACAAGAACCGAGAGCGTTCGACTGTTCATCCGCTGTTCACCTTGATACGCCGAGGTGAAATGATCTTCCCTCGATCTGGATGGCTTTATAAAGAAAACACGAGGGTGTATAGGATTCGGCTATGTTGAGTGTTGTCATAGTCAATTCGGGGATCGCGCCTCATGGCAGAGGCCAGAGGTTCGAATCCTGTCGAGTGCGCCACACCGTCACCGTAACGCAACGAAAATACGAAGAAAATCCCATTTTTTCAAGATTGTTCCCCCATTTGCTCCCCCACCGCGCCACTTTCGCGGATTCATTCATCCATCGAGTCTAGCGATCGGATGGTGATTGCCGCCGCGTAGCCTTGACGACTTTCGTGAGGTTTGGCGACTACGGAGGTGTGGTCTCCATTTCGAGGAATTCGTTTGGCTGGACCGCGAGTTTTGATCTGCAACAATCCAGATAACAAGAGGTCAGAAGTAACCGCCCGATTGGGACCGCCTGCCAGCTTGTGTGATCAGATCTTATGCTCAGTCGTTATTGACGTCGGTAACGACGTCGTATCGGGCAGGAGCAGGATATGCGTCATGAAGTGATTGTCGGTGTCGAGCGCCGCCGGCGCTGGTCGGAAGAACATAAGCTATCGATCCTGATGGAGGTCGGGGTTGATGGTGCAACGGTGGCCGAAGTTGCCCGCCGGCATGATATAACGCGGCAGCACATCTACCAGTGGCGACGGGAGCTTCGGCGCAAGAGGCTTTGGCCAGGTTCTGGCGAGACCGTTTTCCTGGCGCTCGACACCCCTGCGAACGACACCACTGCCGAGGCACGGCCGCCATGCGATGGCGCGACGATCGATATAGTTCTGCGGAATGGCCGCGAACTGCGCTGCCGTGGCGGGATCGGGGATGCCGACCTTGTCCGGCTGATCCGGCTGGCGGAGACGGCATGATTGGTCCGGGCACCGGGGTCCGGGTCTACCTCGCCTGCGGCACGACCGACATGAGGAAAGGGATCGCGGGGCTGTCCGCTTTGGCGCAGGACGTGCTGCGGCAGAAACCGGCAAGTGGCGCCGTCTTCGCATTCAGGGGACGGCGGGGTGACCGGATCAAGTTGCTCTATTGGGATGGTCAGGGGTTCTGCCTTTATTACAAGGTTCTGGAGCGGGGTCGGTTTCCGTGGCCCTCGGCTGCTGACGGGAGCGCGCGATTGACTTCGGCGCAGCTGGCCATGCTGTGGGAAGGCATCGATTGGCGGCGGCCGGACTGGGGCGCGCCGCCGGCCCGGGTTGGATGATTTATCTCTCTGATATTGCTCGTTTTTGTGGCGCATAATCTAAGCGCGTGTTATCCACGCGCATGCCCGAAGCTCTCACCGATCTGTCCGATGATCCTGCCGTTCTGAAGGCGATGATCGCTGCCCTGCAGGCGGAGAACGACCAGATGTCGGCGACGCTGCGGGCCCACGATCTGCTGATCCAGTCGCTGCGCGTCAGGATCGCCAAGCTGCAGAAGCAGGCCTTCGGGTCAAGCTCGGAGAAGATCAAGCGCGAGATCGAACAGCTCGAACTGGCGCTCGAGGATCTGCAGGTGGCGTTGGCCGAGGCGGATGGCGACCCGCACGATGAGAGCGATGACGCAGAGGAGGCGGACGCACCGGGGCGGACAAAGCCGCGGCGTCGGCCGCGCGTCTCCGACGGCACTCCGCGTGAGCGTCGCGAACTCGATCCTGGGGAGACCTGCCCGGATTGCGGCGGCGGGCTGCGCGTCGTGGGTGAGGATGTCAGTGAACTCCTGGATATGATTGCGGCGCAATTGAAAGTGATCGAGATCGCCAGGGTGAAGAAGTCCTGCCGCCGGTGCGAGAAGATGGTGCAGATGCCAGCCCCCAGTCGTCCGATCCCGGGCAGCATGGCCGGGCCAACCCTGTTGGCCTATGTGCTCACCTCGAAGTTCGACGATCATATTCCGCTCTACCGGCAGAACGAGATCTTCGCCCGCATGGGCGCCGACATTCCGGATACGACCCTGGTGGACTGGTGCGGCCGGGCGATGAAGACCCTGCAGCCCCTGATCGAACGGATCGAAGCCGAGATCATGGCCAGCGATCTGCTCCACGCGGACGACACTCCGATCCGGGTGCTGGACCGTTCGCGAAGGGACAAAGGTTTGGGCAAGGGTGTCCGACAGGGCCGCATCTGGACCTATGTCCGCGACCAAAGACCCTGGTCGGGCACGTCGCCGCCCGGTGCGGTCTATTACTTCGCACCCGACCGGAAAGGCGAGCATGTCCGGCGTCATCTGCAGGGCAGCAGCGGCATTCTGCAGGCGGACGCCTATCCGGGGTTCAACGACCTCTACGAGCGGCGTGCCGACGGATCGGTGCAGTTCCGCGAGGCCGCGTGCTGGGCGCATCTTCGCCGCGACTTCCATGACGTCTGGACAGGAACAAAGTCCGGGATCGCCAGGGAAGCCCTCGATCGGATCGGCGAGCTCTACGACATCGAGCGCGAGATCGCCGGTCAGCCTGCTGGGGTGCGGTTGGCTGCCCGGCAGGAAAAGAGCAAACCGAAGGTCGATGCGTCCCGGAAATGGGCCGAACAGCAGCTGCCCCACATCCCAGGCAAGAGCGATCTGGCCAAGGCCTTCCGCTACGGGCTGAGCCGCTGGCCGTCCTTCGGACTGTTCCTCGAAGATGGCCGGGTCGCCATCGACAATAATGCTGCCGAGCGCGGCATGCGTCCGATCGGCGTCGGCCGCCGCAACTGGCTGTTCGCCGGATCAGATACCGGCGGGGAAACCCTCGCCCGCGCCCTGACCGTCATCGAGACGGCCAAGATGAACGGTCTCGATCCGCAAGCCTACCTCGCGGATATCCTCGACCGAATCCACGATCACAAAAACAACCGTCTTGCTGAACTGCTGCCTTGGAACTGGGAAACCAGCAACGCCACCTGGAGCAAGGCCGCCTGATGGGAAGGGATACCCATATCGTCGCGATCGGCCATGTGGCGAAGATGATCGGCGAAAACCCTGAGCTCCTGGAACTGATTGCCGCCAACTCGGACAACATCGACTACGGCGAGATGATCTATGTCTCCACCGGCCCGGACGAGGGCTTCACCGCCTTCACCGGCAGGGGCGTCGAAAGCCTGAAGGAGTTCATCGCCGATGTACGGACATGGCAAGGCGGTATCCGCCAGTTCCTGATCGATGAAGCCTGCGACCCGGCCATGATCCAACGCATCATGGCCGACGAGCCGCGGTAACAACCGGGCGGTTACGGTCAGAATGGACCTGTCGCGCTTTTGTTCCGCCCCCAGTGCTCGTTTAAGCCACCTTCCGTTCGAAAGCGACAGGGCTTTTCCAGCCTAGGGCTGAGTGGCGTCGACGCGGATTGTAAAAGCCATTGATGTATTCGAAGATGGCGATCTCGGCTTGCCGCCTCGTTTCCCATGGCCGCCGCCAGATCAGTTCAGCCTTGATGGTCTTGAAGAAGGTTTCGACTGCCGCGTTATCGTAACAGTTTCCCGTGCCGCTCATTGATACCTTGAAGCGATGCTGGCGCCCGGTATCGTGCTGGGCCTTTCGGCGCTGGTGTTCTGGGGGCGGCTGGGCGTCAATGCGGGGCTTTTCACCATTATCATGGCACAGACAACCTTTGTTGCCGGCTATCCGATGCTGATCCTGATGGCGCGGCTGCAACGCCAGCCGGTTGAGTTGGAAGAGGCGGCCCTTGACCTTGGCGCGACACCGTTCCGGGTGTTTCGGCGGCTGACCCTGCCGTATCTCTTGCCTGCGATTGTTTCTGCCGCTGTCATCGCCTTTATGTCGTCGATGGAGAATTACAACACCACGATGTTTGCCAAGGGCGGGGCCTGCACCTTTGCCACCGAAATAGGTGCGATGGCGCGCAACCCCAACGGCCACCCGCCGGTGATCAATGCCGTCGGCACGGTGATTATCGTCCTAACGGTTCTGGCTGCGATGGCGCACACGCTTCTGTCCCGGCGCGAGGACAAGGTGTGATCCACGCGCGCTGTCATCCGCTGTTGCGCCCGATCCTGCCGCCGCCCGCGCCCGCGGGGGATGCATTGCCGGACTGGCTGCGCAGTATGCCCTCAGACGTTGATGCGCCCAGTCTGGGGGGCGCAGCGGTGCGCACGCTAAAGCACTGCCCCCCTGTTATCGATGCTCTTTCAACCGGGGTGATGATCCCGCTGGCCACCGATCTGCACGTCGCGGACGGTGAGATCACCTGGGACTGGGACCCTCCGATCCTGGAGGATGCGCTGATCGCGCGCGCGCCGGTCGGTCTGCATGTGCCCGAACAGGCCACCGGGGCACCGTTCCGGCTGGCCACCAATGCGGTGGTGAAATTCATGAACTTCTGGACGCTGGAAGCGCCCGAGGGCTGGTCGCTGCAGTTTACCCATCCGCTCAACCGTGAGGACCTGCCGTTCCGCGCCCTGTCAGGTGTTGTCGATGGCGATCTGTTTCGCGACGGCTATGTACATTTCCCGGCGCTCTGGACCGATCCCGCCTTTGAAGGCACGCTGCCCAAGGGCACGCCCGTGGCGCAGGTCATCGCGTTTCCGCGCGCGGGGCAGGGCCTTGAGATCAGCGAGATGTCGGGTGACGAGATTGCCCGCAACCGCGATGTGCAGCGGTCTTTGAACACGGCACGCGGCGTCTATCGCAAACAGTTCCGGGCCCGCCACCGCGAGGTTTAGAGGTTTAGCGGAATGGCGCCTTTGGACACCCGCACCAATGTCCGGATCACCGCCGCCCTGTCGGGATGGCGGGCCAACAGATCGCGCCTTTGCGCGGTCGCGCTTGGGTCGCCGGTTTCCGTCGCGACGCGGTAAAGCGCAAGGTCCGCCTCGGCATCGCCGTGCAAAGGGGACCATGCGGCGCGGGCCGCGTCATACCTGCCCAACCTCAGAGCAACACGGCCGAGATTGCGCCGCGAGTCCGCGTCATTTGGTGCCAACTCCAAGGCGTGCGAAAACCCGGTGAACGCCGTGGCGAAATCTTCCAGGGCCACGGCCGTCCGGCCCAATTCGAACCACGCCTCGGCGTGGTCGGGCGCGGTCTGGACGGCGCGGTGCAGCAGACCGGCCGCCGCCTGCATCCGACCCAGTTCCATCAAGACCTTGCCGTGATTGTAAAGCAGCGAGGGATGTGCATCCGCGCGCGCCGTTTCCGGTGCCAGCACCGCGTCGGCCTGAGCCCAATTGCTGCTTGCCAGCGCGCTTTGTAATCTTTGAACGTCCATACCCCAATGTAGCAACGTTTTTGCGTCAGATTTGTCACAAATCCGAAATCTGCAACGGCTACTACAGCAAGAAAATGGCAAGAGGACAAGCCAATGATTTTGCGCCCATTTTCCGCTCCGGGCCAGTTCTGGCGCGGCAACCTTCACACCCATTCCAACCTGTCGGACGGGTGCCTTGATCCGGTCGAGGTCTGCCGTCGCTACAAGGCCGAAGGATATGATTTCCTTGCGCTGACAGATCATTTCATCGGCCACTATGGCTATCCGATTGCCGACACCAAAGCGTTTCGCGACGAGAGTTTCACCACGATCCTTGGGGCCGAGCTGCATTCTGGTGCCATGGAAAATGGCGAGTTGTGGCACATTCTCGCGGTGGGCCTGCCCGAAGACTTTGCGGCCCCCAATGCGCCGGGGTTTCACCCTGTCGACGGGCAGGAAACCGGGCCAGATTTGTCCAGGCGCGCCCGCGATGCCGGGGCCTTCGTGTCGATCGCCCACCCGCATTGGTCGGGCCTGACCCTGACCGATGCCCGCTCGATCACCGCGGCGCATTCGGTTGAGATCTACAACCACAGTTGTGCCGTCGGCTGTGACCGCGAAGGGGGCGGGCATGTGCTTGACCTGTTGTTGTCCGAGGGCCGGGACCTGTCCATCATTGCCACCGATGACGCCCATTTCACCGAGCCCGATCATTTCGGTGGCTGGGTCATGGTGAAGGCCGAGGCCAACGACCCCGAGCGTCTGCTGGAGGCGCTCAAGCGCGGCGATTTCTACAGTTCGCAAGGGCCGGAAATCCGTTCCATTTCGGTCGACGACGCTGCTGTCCATGTCGAAACCACGGCTGTCTCTGCGATCATTCTTCAAGGACATGGCCAGGCGGCGACGGCCATTCATGGCACATCGATGACCCGTGGGTCGGTGCCTTTGGACCGGTTCCGCCAGTCGCCCTGGCTGCGTGTAACGGTTGTGGATGCCGCCGGAAAACGGGCCTGGGGCAATCCCTTCCGCACCGATCTTTAGATCTGCACCACATCAAGCTTGGTGCAAGAATTGGAGTTTGCATTCGGCGGTGCGAAAGCCTTCACTGTCCCGGATCATACACCGCAAGACGAAGCGCAGCGAATTGCCGAACATGGCTGCGCCTCTTGCCTGACCCGCGCCGCCAATGCATGGCATTGGGTTAAACAGAGACCGATCGGTTTTGGGCAAGCAGCGTGCGGTGACCGGAGAGAAGCCAGCGGCCAGACGTGCATCAGACTGAACTTAATATATGTGAAAACAATGAGTTAGATGTGGAGAAGGTTCGACACCAGTGGCATTCCCTCCGCCACTTGCCCTTGGGAAAGCGTTCTCCGCGCAGGGGCCGGGCGCGAAAAAGCCGTTATATTCAAGGGTTATGCGGGAAGGGCTGTTGACTGCGGTGGCGGCCCGAAGGCCCAAAGTCACTCTCTGAGGGCCGATATTCTCCGGACCTGTTGACTGCGCTCAATAGGTACAGTTCTACAAGGCTCTGAAAATACTACTCTTTTTAGGTCGCTAGAACTGTACCTTTGCGGCGGACGATCGGCATGCGGGCGCGACTCGGATCGAAAACCATAGCTGGTATGCAGTGGTTCGCGACCATCGATCATGAACGCGCCCAAATTTTTCCGCCAACACCCTTGAACTTTTCAACGAACGCAGAGATGCGTTGGAACACATCTCTTTTTTTGGTCAGGTATTGTGGATTGAGCGGGCTCATTTTTGGAAGGGTCGAGTTCAACTCTGTGCCGTTTTCGCTCGCATATTCGCGCTTGATCGACGTCGCGATGTAGCGCTTGGCGGCATCCGCGCTCAATTTTTCATCGGTTATCAGTTCTTCCGCTTC
>Ga0209992_10001333_pt1 | contig 26587 bp, 15 predicted proteins | sample 2SBtaG_2_FD_182564 | JGI IMG/M metagenome (GOLD analysis project Ga0209992, IMG submission 182564) | Deep subsurface microbial communities from Kolumbo volcano to uncover new lineages of life (NeLLi) - 2SBTROV12_ACTIVE470 metaG (SPAdes)... | ecosystem: Environmental > Aquatic > Marine >... | reverse complement strand
ATGCACGGTTTGATGAGGGAGGGCTGGTGAAGTTATCCATGAAATGGCTGTTGAGGCACCGCCAGACGAAAGGGGCGGAAACAGATAGGCCGTTTCTACAGATGAGTAATCCTGCCCTCTACTCTACCCCTAATTATAGGGCTTCCAAAAACTTAAAGATGGCGAACTTTCTAAAACTGCCAGGAAATCTGCTTGGTTTTCTAATTGGCCATTTTACCTGGTCTGCACCGCCTTGGCTTGCTTATCTTTATAACCAAAAAAATAGTCACCCAAAACTGTTCTGGGGAGCTGTAATTTTTTTGCTTTCGGTTTTTGGGGCCTATCTTTATTATCAAAGTTTGCCAAAACCGGTATTTATCCAAGCAATAATGACCAAACCGGATCTTACGGCGAACGTCGAAAATCCTACCCCCGATTCGTTGAAAGTAAAGTTCAACTACGATCTTAATGATCTGCGTCCTGACCAAATCCGACCTAAAGGGGAACCCAGTGTTGCCAAAATCGATTTGGTAGGCAAAAAATTAGTGGAAGGTGTACAAATAGAACCAGCCATAGTGGGAGAATGGAAATGGATAGATGACCGTCGGTTGGAATTCTCGCCAGAAAAAGATTGGCCTCCTGGCACCCGATACGATGTGGTTTTTGATGAAAGGATTTTTGTACAGGAAGCTAAGTTTAAAACTCTGTCTTATGCTTTTACAACACACCCATTCAGCATTGATATGGGTAAATTGGAATTTTATCAGGATCCTCAGGATATCAGCATCAGACGTGTCATTGGAACGTTATCTTTTAGTCATCCAGTTAATAAGAAAATTCTGGAAAATCGGTTGGCGTTTTTGATGCGTCCATCGGGAGCGGAAGTCGATTCCAATGCTAAGCGTTATAAGTTTGCGGTTACTTATGATCAAAACCAACGGGAAGCCTATGTTCGGTCGGAGCCCATAGCACTGCCCCAGCAAACTAATTATATGAAGCTGATTTTGAATAAAGGTATTAAATCAGTTTTAGGTGGCGAAGCGTTGGAAAATGAATTAACCGAACAGATTTTGATTCCTGATATCTACAATTTTTTAAAAGTCGGCACTGCAAAAACCGAAGTTTTGCCTAATGCGGCGCAACAGCCAGAGCAGTTGTTGATGCTCACCTTTAGCGATGACATTCCCGAAAAAGAGATATTAGACAAGCTCAAAGTCTATCTTCTACCCGAACGAAACGAGAAGCGAAAATCAAAATACTGGCGGGGACCGCGGGAAGTTACGGAAACGGTTCTTCGGAATGCACAGCCGATTGATTTGAAGCTGATCCCGAATGAAAGATCCTTTTCAAAAGCCTACAACTTTGTTTTCGACGTACCCGAGGGAAGATACATCTATGCCTACATACAACCGGGATTGGAGTCGGTAAATAAGTTCGTCAAGCGTAGTCTTTATGACAATGTATTTCGGGCTCCTGCCTATCCAAAAAAGGTCAAGATCATGGGCGAAGGTTCGGTTTTGACTTCTTCTGGGAACCATCGGCTCAGCTTGTTAGCCCGAGGCATTGATTCTTTAAAGGTTATTGTCGGAAAGGTGTTGCCGGATCAGGTGCATCACTTGGTTAGTCAGACCGGTGGCGACATAAAAGATCCCCATTTTTCTAGCCACCGATTTTCGGAAATGAATATCTCCGAATATCGGGAAGAAATCATCGATTTAAAGTTGGTGCATCCTAAAACAGCCAATTATTCTTCGATCGATCTTTCAGCGTATCTCCCAGAAAAAGCCAACCTCGGATTATTTTTCGTTGAAGTGAAGGGATGGGATAAGAAACAGAAGCGGGAGATTTACGGGAGTTCGGATAAACGATTGATTATGGTGACGGACTTGGGCATGTTGGTTAAAAACAATGCGGACCGATCCCATGATGTTTTTGTGCAATCCCTTCAAAGCGGCAAACCGGTTACAAATGCCCGTGTTGAATTGCTTGGTAAAAATGGGATTGCTTTGTTCGAACGGACCACTGCAAGCGACGGTCATGTTCGCTTTCCCAGCACGAAGGACTTTGTGGATGAAAAAAAGCCGAATGTATACGTTATAAAAACGCACAATGACCTGTCTTTTATTCCTTTTGACAGGCATTCGCGCCAAATAAATTATTCAAAATTCGAAGTAGGTGGAATTCGTCCCCAAAAATTAGGTGGTGATAATTTAACAGGGTATGTCTTTAGCGATAGGGGGATTTACCGACCCGGTGAGACGGTAAACGTTGGTTTTATTGTAAAAAAAGAGGACCTGGGCAACATTGCGGGAATTCCCCTTGAGCTTGTTATTCGTGGCCCACGGAACAATGAAACTAAAGTTTACAAATTAACCTTACCGGAGAAAGGACTTTTCGATTTCAAATATGCTACCGAAAATACATCAGAGACGGGGGCCTATAAAATCGACCTTCATCTCGTTCGCGATAATCGCAGACGAGGACGCATAATTGGTTCGGGAAATTTTAAAGTTGAAGAATTCCAACCGGACACACTTAAAATTGAAAGCAGGTTGGTCGGTGCAGCTAAAAAGGGTTGGACATCGCTCAAAAACGTACAGGCAAAAGTCGAACTTCAGAATTTGTTTGGTACCCCTGCGCAGAATAGAAAAGTGGTGGGAAACATCAGCGTTAGACCGACAAGCTTTAAGTTTACCGCGTTTAATGAATACACTTTTATCGACCCTTTTGGCGACAACGTTGAAAAACCACTGGCACTGGACGAAACGCTAACAGCTACGAAAACTAATGCTAATGGCCTAGCTGAGTTTGATATTTCCCTAGAACGCTTTGTTCGGGGGACGTATACATTCGAATTTGTCGCCGAAGGTTTTGATGCAGGAGGAGGTCGTAGTGTCTTTGCGCATAACCGTATGATGCTTTCGCCTTTACCTTATCTAGTAGGTTATAAATCTGATGGCAAACTGGATTACATCAAAGTCGATACCGAACGATCTGTCGATCTGATTGCGATTAACTCTAATTTGGACAAACAAGAGAAGATCGGGTTAACAACCAAGTTAATCGAGATTCAACATATTTCAACGCTGATCAAACAGAAAAATGGGACTTATAAATATCAAGTAGTCAATAAAGAGCGGGAAGTAAGCATTGGGTTGCTCGATATCGAGAATAATGGAACCAAATACAGATTGCCAACCTCCAAGCCGGGTGATTTCGCACTGGAAATTTATGACCCTGCGGACATCAAACTGAGTCGTATAGTTTTTTCGGTCGTCGGCCACGTCAATCTTGTGGGAAAGCTAGAGAAGAAAGCCGAGCTACAGCTTAAATTAAATAAAGCCGACTATAAAGCTGGGGAAGATATAGAGATGAACATCAGGGCGCCCTATGTTGGTGCCGGTTTGATTACCATAGAAACTGATAAAGTTCATAACCATAAGTGGTTTCGTACAACGACCGAAAGTACGATTGAATCCATACGTGTGCCAGATAACCTTGAAGGAAATGCGTATGTTAATGTCAGTTTTTTGCGGTCCGTTCACTCAAAAGAAATTTTCACCAGCCCATTGAGTTATGCGGTTGCTCCTTTCACCATTGATCAGAGTCAACGCAAGATAGATGTGAGTCTGGACATCAATGCTTTGGTCCATCCGGGAAAGGAGTTGGTGATTAAATACAAAGCATCGAAACCTTCTAAAATAGTTGTTTTTGCAGTCGATGAAGGGATTTTGCAAGTCGCGCAATACAAAACACCCGAACCGCTTGGGTATTTTTTAAGGAAACGTTCACTGGCTGTTACGACATTACAATTATTGGACCTGGTCCTGCCCGATTTTAATTGGACTACCCAATCATCGGCCAGTGGTGGCGGTAAAGGTCGTATGAAAGCTATTGCGAAAAACCTTAACCCGTTTTCTAGAAAGACCGACAAACCCGCCGTATTTTGGTCGGGTGTGGTGGAAGGGGGGCGCGAAGAAAAGACTGTTTCTTTCACGGTACCCGATACATTCTCGGGCACGATGCGGGTCATGGCTGTAGCAGTGGGCGAGGATGGTATGGGAGTCAGTACTCGATCTGTATTAGTAAGGGGCCCCTTCGTTATTTCACCCAATGTACTAACCCAGGCTGCACCAGGTGATGAATTTATAGTGACGGTAGGGATTGCAAATCTGGTGGAAAACTCTGGCGAAAACGCACCTGTTACCGTGACAATGCAACCCTCGGACCACTTTGAAATCTTAGCTACAAACAAAATGGAATTGAAAATAAGCGAAGGTGACGAAGGTGAGGCGGGTTTTAGAGTAAGAGTAAAAAACCAATTGGGATCAGCAGAGTTGAAATTCAGGGTAAAGTTAGCCGATGTAGAAGGGAATAGGACTGTCGGCTTAAGTGTTAGGCCCGCTATGCCGTATTACTCGAGCTTTGAAAGTGGGTACGAAAAAAACGGTTCCGTTGAACTTTCAGTACAACGTCTGCTTTATGCAGATTTAGCACAGCAGAACATAGCCGCCTCCACCGGTCCATTAGTTCTGATAGATGGACTCTCTTCTTATCTTGAGAATTTTCCCCATGGATGCACGGAACAAGTGGTCAGCAAGGTATTTCCTCTGATCGGTCTTATGAGCCATCCTGGTTTTGAACCGGGAAGTGAAAAAACTCGCGATAAATTTAATTATTTGATAGATAAATTGCGAGAACGCCAATTAGGTGCTGGCGGATTCAGTTTCTGGCCCGGAGGGCGCTCTGTGTCTAAGTTTCCAAGTGTATATGTTATGCACTTTTTGATCGATTCTCAGGATTTAGGCTACCCGGTTCCGGCTGATATGATTCAAAGAGGCAAGGATTTCTTAAGTCAATATGTTGGGCAAAGTGCTACAAATCTTCAAGAGGCGCGGATAAAAGCCCATGCGACCTATTTGCTCACCCGGCTCGGGCAGGTTACGACAAATTATCTGGTCAACTTACAGGAGTATTTGGATCAGGATTTTAAGCCCACGTGGAAGGACGATTTGACAGCGGTTTATATTGCTGCGACTTATCAATTGTTGCAGAAAAAAAGCACCGCAGATGCATTAGTAGATCAATACGTCTTAGGATCTCGCGATGGAGACATATTGGGTGATTTTGATTCGCCTTTAACCCAGGATGCCCAGTACATATATTTGTTATCGAAACATTTCAAAGATCGTGCGATGGCTTTGGACGGTAATGATGTACTGACTCTTATCAATCCAATTTTTAAAGGTGAATACAATACAATTTCCTCAGCCTATAGCATTCTTGCGCTAGGGGCGTATAGCAAGCTAAAGCTAAAGGATGATCCCGATGAACATATTGTATTCAGTATGAAAGATGATAACGGTAAAATGAGTCGATTGGACACTGTACAAAAACCATTTTTGAAAGCCCTTTATCCGATAGCAGCCCGGCACCTATATCTGGAAGCCGACAAATCAATATTTTACCTGAACGTTCAGTCGGGTTTTGACCAAATTCTTTCACAAACCGCAGTTAGAAAAGGTTTAGAGATTAGCAAGGATTTTATCGATGGAGAAGGAAATCAACTCGATGACTTTGAGCAAGGGAAAGAAGTCACGGTAAGATTACGTATCCGAGCCTTAAAAGAGCCCGTCACCAACGTTGCTGTGGTGGATTTATTACCCGGTGGTTTTGAAGTTGTCAGAAGTTCGGTGCCCAGAATAGCCCACAATTGGCGTGCGGATTATGTTGATGTTCGGGAAGATCGTGTGGTTTTTTATGGGGCTTTTGATACTTCGTTAAAAGAGATAGAGTATAAAGTCAAGCTGATTGCAGCTGGAAACTTTAGGGTACCGCCGGCGTTTGCCGAGGCGATGTATGATAGATCGATCAAGGCCCGCTCGGTGCCCGCTCGGTTTGAAGTTACGCCTGCTAATTAAGTTAAATTTCTTTGCGGCTCTACTCGTCGCAACGGTGTACATTTTTTGTCCAAAACCCGAGCTGGAAACCTTTCAAAATTATTCGCGAGCGTTTTTGGATAAAAAAGGTGTGCTTCTAAGAATCACACTGGCAGCCGACGAAAGATATAGAATCTATACACCGTTAAACAACATTTCCTCCGTATTTCAGCAAGCAACAATTCTTTACGAGGATAAAAACTTCTACAATCATTTTGGTGTTGATGTCTCTGCGCTGCTACGTGCATGTTGGAGTACCTACATTGTCCAAGGGCGGAGAGTTGGCGGTTCTACTATTACCATGCAGGTGGCCCGTCTGCGCTGGCGAATCGATACGACCGATATACCTGGAAAAATATGGCAAATCCTTCGAGCAATACAATTATCCCGGCATTTTGAAAAGAACGAAATATTGGAGTCTTATTTCAATTTGGTCTCTTATGGTAGAAATATTGAAGGGGTAGGTGCCGCAAGCTTAATCTACTTTAATAAGGGGGCCAATCGACTGAATTTCTCCGAAGCATTGTCATTAGCTGTTATTCCACAGAATCCCAGTCAAAGAAACCCTACCTCTCAAAAAGGCTTAAAAGCTTTAGCAAAAGCACGTGGCAATCTATACCGCCGCTGGGCTTTGATCCATCCCGAAGATATTCATAAAAAGGTATTTGTGAATTTACCTCTTTCCATCAGATCTCCTGATGCACTTCCATTCCTGGCACCTCACTTCGTGAATGATGTTAATGCGTCTTTACCCTGGTTAACCCAAGGTTTTATAAACACAACCCTCAATGGTCAAAAACAAGCGATAGTCGAAAAAATTATTTCGAATTATGTCCAGAGAAGAAAAAGTGAAGGGATCAATAATGCTGCGGCTTTATTGCTTAATTATAAATCTATGGAAGTGGAAGCCTTGGTGGGTTCGGCCAATTTTTATGATGAGGTTATTGACGGGCAAGTTAATGGCGTATCCGCCAAACGTTCACCAGGGTCTGCGCTTAAACCTTTTGTTTATGCATTGGCTATGGATCAAGGTTTGATCCACCCGATGACCTTACTAAAGGATTCCCCAAAGCGTTTCGGAGGTTTTACGCCAGAAAACTTTGATAAGCGATTTTTGGGGCCAGTGTTTGCGCGTAATGCATTGATAGCCAGTAGAAATGTACCAGCGGTCACGTTGCAATCCCAATTACCTGATATGAGTTTCTATGAATTTCTAAAAGAAGCCGGTGTTTTTGGCTTAAAAGACGAAGGATACTACGGATTAGCTTTAGCGCTAGGAGGTAGCGAAGTCACAATGATGGAGTTGGCGAAACTCTACGCGATGCTTGCCAATGGGGGGAAATCAAGACAAATAAAGAAAGTGTTTGGTACACAATCCAATCAGGCCGATGAGAAACAGCTTATTAGCGCTGAAGCAAGCTTTTTGATTTTGGACATACTCAAAGATAATCCCGTGCCATCGAGATATAAATTTGTCAATTTAACATCCAGGAATAATGATGTAGCATGGAAAACTGGCACATCCTATTCATTTCGGGACGCGTGGGCGGTAGGGATATCTGGTGCCTATATTCTGGCGGTTTGGGTGGGTAATTTCCAGGGAGAAGGCAACCCCGCCTTTATTGGTAGGACTGCGGCCGGACCTTTATTGTTTGAATTGTTCGAGGCATTACAAACACAGCGTGGCTGGAAAATAAACGATATCCTCGATAGTTCTCAACTCAATTTACGCAAAGTTGCTGTTTGCGCGAATACGGGTGATCTACCGGGACGCTATTGTCCACTTACGAGAGATTCTTGGTTTATTCCCGGTGTTTCCCCTCTGAAAGTTTCAACGATCCACCGGGCCATCCCGGTTGATAAATCCACAGGATTGAGATCGTGTCGGCGTATTATCGGAAAGACTATTCATAAAGTGTATGAATTTTGGCCTTCTGATTTTTTACATATTTTCCAAATGGCGGGGATCTCTCTAAAATTGCCTCCTGAATACAGCGCTGGGTGTCATCTGAATGACAAAAGTATGTCGGGCGAAAACCCAGTAATTAAATCGCCACAACATGATGTCACTTATGTTTTACAAAGTGATTTCCCCAATCAAGCGCAGATACCCCTGCTAGCGGTTGTGGATACTGATGCAAAAGAATTGTTTTGGTTTATAAACGGGTCTTATGTCGGAAAAGCAAAGCGCAACAAAGCATTTTTTTGGGAATCCACGAATGGAGAATTTAGCGTGACAGCGGTCGATGATCATGGGCGGGCGGCACAGAGCTTTTTTAAAGTATCGTTAATACGATAAACGAGTACGTCGGTCCACAAAATCAGTTGTATTTTGAGGTGAAGATTAATGGTCGAGAATAGGGTGCAAGCGCGCTAGTATCGTTGATCCTTGTCAGGTGCTCACAACGATGCTGTCGGCCATTTAGGTTTGCGTTAATTAGGTTTGCGTTAAATGGCAGTTAATGACGAGTTGGGATGCTCGTAATACCTCGGTTTTACATCGGTAGAGTGTCGCGGAATTATCCCCTCATTCTTTTTTGTCGAAGCGCAAAGCCGCATTGAATCTTAGGTCTGTTTCTAGTTATAATGCGCTCGGTTTAATTTGTTAAATTTATTAGTAGCGAGGAGAAAACCAATGATACTAAACAGAATGTTAGGGGTTGCTTTAATAGCTGTACTTGCCAGCTTTTTCACTGCGACTGGAGCCTTTGCCATGGAGAATATTCCAACAGCAGAAGAAAACGAAGCGAATTTGAAAGCAGGTCTGAAAGCTGGAGAAGAAGCTCTTGCTCTATTTAGGGACGGGAAAGGAGTAGAAGCGTATAAAAAGACAAAAGAAGCTTCGGCATTTTTGGGCGAAATCAGTGGTGAAGCCTTGAACGCTACCCTAGGGCCGGCAATGACTGATCTCAGATACGCAGGATATGCCGCACGAAATAGCACTCATACAGATAAAGGAGAGGAATATACAAAAGAACAATCAGAGAAAGCAGGACATCTTTATCAGAAATCGCTCAGTCATATATCGAATATAGCAAACGTAATGGAAAATGAGTAAAAATCTGTGGTGCGATAAAACATACGTACAAACTATAGGGAAATAAGTTGAAAGCGGGTTGGTTTCTTAGAGCGGGGATCTGGTAGGATTCCCGCGTTCTATTTCCAGTGGCTCTTTCGTTGACCGCAATGGAGTGCGAAGCGAGGGCGGTTAGTTCTCGGTAGCGATCAGGCCGCACTGTTTTTCCGTCGTGCGAGTAGCGCCAGAGGGAAAATTAAAGTAGGCATCCCCGAACCAATCGCGTCAAGTCATTTGAGGGAGTACTGTGTAGCTAGCGATGATGTGGCGAAGCGGCACGGACGCAGATACCATCTCTCAGTACCAGGTTCAAGTCATGATTAATTGGTTTGATCTGATTGTCAGATAACTGTATCGCAGACCTGGTTTATCGTTTGATATTCTTAAAAAGGTATTGTCATACCAGCCACGCACCAGAGATCTTGATATCCTACCTAAACGCTTCGGAGCTTTGGCCTGCTCCATTAAAATTGAAGGAAAGTCTAACTATACTTCAAAAGGCATGGTAAAAACTCAGCCTCGCCGGTTTCGGCGAGGCTATTTTAGACAGATGTTTTTCAAGCGCAAGGCCCTTAGGCTCTAAATTGTTCCTCTTCGGTCGAACCACTCAGAGCAGTTACTGAAGAATCGCTGCCACTGATGGCTTGAGTAACCGCATCGAAATACCCGGTGCCAACCTCACGCTGGTGTTTGGTAGCCGTATAGCCATCCTTTTCCGATGCAAATTCAGCTTCTTGCAATTCCACGTATGCCGACATTTGTTTTTCTTTATAACCCTTAGCAAGATTAAACATGCTGTGATTCAATGCATGGAAACCGGCCAGCGTAATGAATTGGAATTTATATCCCATAGCGCCAAGTTCGCGTTGGAATTTAGCTATGGAAGCATCGTCCAAATTGGCTTTCCAGTTGAAAGATGGTGAGCAGTTGTACGCCAGCAGCTGCTCAGGGTATTCTTTGCGGAGGGCTTCTGCGAATTTCTTAGCGTAATCCATATCCGGTTTTCCAGTTTCGCACCAGACCAGATCAGCGTAGGGGGCATAGGCTAAACCACGGGAAATAGCTTGATCTACACCGTTTTTGCACCGGTAAAAACCTTCAACGGTTCTTTCACCCGTGCAGAAAGCCTTATCGCGATCATCAATATCGGAGGTCAGAAGATTGGCCGCTTCTGCATCGGTACGGGCGAGAACCACCGTTGGGGTACCCATAATATCGGATGCTAACCGCGCGGCATTCAATTTTTGAACGGCTTCTTGGGATGGAACCAAGACCTTTCCGCCCATATGACCACATTTTTTCGCAGAGGCCAATTGGTCTTCGAAATGCACACCAGCAGCGCCGGACTCAATCATTCCTTTCATCAATTCAAAAGCGTTTAACACTCCACCAAAACCAGCCTCCGCATCTGCTACAATCGGTGCAAACCAGTCGACTTCATCATTGCCTTCCGCATGATGAAGTTGATCCGCGCGCTGTAAAGCATTGTTAATACGCTTAACAACATGAGGGACGCTGTTGGCGGGGTAGAGTGATTGATCAGGATACATCTCACCAGAGATGTTGGCGTCGCCTGCCACCTGCCAGCCTGACAGATAGATAGCTTTCAGTCCAGCTTTAACTTGTTGCATGGCCTGATTACCCGTCAAAGCTCCAAGCGCATTTACAAAGGGTTCTGTGTGAATAAGATTCCAGAGCTTTTCCGCGCCTAGTTTTGCCAATGTATGTTCGATTTGGACCGAACCTCTCAGATTAACAACATCCGCTGCAGTGTAATCCCGCTTTACATTTTTCCAACGAGGGTTTTCCGCCCACTCTTTTTCGAGTGTACTGATTTGCTCTTGTCTTGACATTTATTGGCTCTCCAAAGGGTAAGATTTAATAACAAATTTACATATTCTAATTCTAATAGTTTTGCAATGGGAAATAAATCCCATGTCAAAGTTTTATTTTGAATGTGTCATCCTTGAGACTATCATTTCCTGTATGAAATACAATAAGCTGGGGAAATATAGAGGATTTAATATTAAGTTCTCACTTATATTCAACGTAACAACTCGTGATCTTTGCGGCATTGAGCATCTTGAGCCGGTCAAGTTACCAGAATTGTACTCACGTTTATAGAGACTATAGCTAGAGTTCGGTGTATTATCATCTTGAATTACCCCTAGACTGGGTTGTTTCGTATTGCGATGTTGGATGTTGTTGTAGGAGGCGAAAATGGCTAGTTTTTTTGATAAATTAAAAAAGATGTTCGGTGGAGCAGCAGATTCTGCGATTGATGCTGCAAGCGATTTTAGCGACAAGGCGACTGAGTTAGGTGAGTCGGCGTTGGATACGACAAAAGAAGCCGTCGATGCAGTTAACGAATCGGCGGCTGAAATTGTTGATGCGGCGACGAATGCGGGTAAGGCTGCGTTTGAGTCAGCTGGGGATGTAGCTGAATCTGTTGCCGAGACTACTAGTGACCTAGCCAACAAGGCCGCTGATGCGAGCACGGCAGCTTGGGATTCTGCAGAAGATGCGGTTGAAAGTGTTGCGAAAGCGACGGGTGATATGGTGGATCGCGCAACGGATATGAGTAAGGCTGCATGGGATAATGCCGAGGATGCTGTCGAAAATGTCGCGGATACAGCGGCGGATATGGCCAATAAGGCAGTAGATGCCGGAAAAGCCGCATTAGATAGTGCCAGCGATGCCGTTGGAAGCGTTGCCGAAGCCGCTTCGGAAACCTTAGACAAGGTTGCGGATATTGGCAAAGCCACCTGGGATAATGCGGAAGATTCGGAAGACGATTCTGACAAAGGAAAGACCTAAGGAATTTGTTTGCATAGACCACCGAAAATGCGGGTACTGGCAAAATAATCTAGGTCTAAAACAGCGGTGTTTTGGAGCTGTTACATCTATTTCACCCAGATCATACTCATCATACCAGCTTCGGCATGTTCTAAAATGTGACAATGGTTGGCCCATTTTCCTGTGTCAAGAGGCACTAACCCTATATCTACCGACTGCTCCGGTCCAATGAGAACCGTGTCGCGCCAATAATTTTCGTCGACTGATTTACCATTGCGGGCAATGAGCTTAAAGAATTGTCCGTGGAGGTGCATAGGGTGCAACCTATACGAATTGTTTGTGAATCGTAGTCGGCTAAATTGACCTAATGGAAGTTCATGGGTTTTACCATTGGGCCAGGCGTTTCCATCGATTGTCCAGGTAATTCTACTGGATCGGTCTTCCTTTGCGTCGAGCATATATTCATGTAAAACCGGTGCATTGATGGCTTCTTCCCATTGGGGGATATGGTGTGCTTGTGGCGGTTTAAACTTTGGTGTGCCCGATGTATTTCCTGATTGAATGTGGAAATAGGCCAAAGGAAATGGTTTCCGAGTATATGTATCGATAATATTGAATGTGGTATTCTCAGAGCTTCTTGGAATTGTAATATCAAGGTCTATTCTATTTCCAGGCGCTAGCAAAAATCGCTTGAGTGGAAAAGGGGTTCCCGTCAACATTCCGTCAACAGCAATCACAATCGGTGAAAGCCCTTGGAATTGTGGTACAAACACTCGTCCATTGGCTACATTGATTATTCTGAGTCGAATTCTTTCGCCAGCTTTTACTGATACAGGTAATTGAAAAGTCCCGTTAATCGTTGGGAAATTGCCCCATCGTCCGTCATGGGCAAGATCGTGGCGAGTGACGAATTTATCATGGATTTCTCCGGTTTTATTGAGAAGCCAGTCATCAAGCACCCAAACCAAGTCCCGGGAATACTGCGGTTCATCCGGATCTTCCACGATAAGTACACCATGAAGGCCTCGCTCAATCTGTTCCGCGGAGTTGACATGGGGATGAAACCAGAACGTTCCAGCATCTTTTGGGGTAAATTGGTAAGAGAAGCTGCCTCCACTCGGGATCGGTTCCTGGGTAACGCCAGGGACTCCATCCATTGCATTGGGGACCCTGATACCGTGCCAGTGAACCGTAGTTGACTGAGGCAATCGGTTGATGAAACGAACCTTTATAGATTCACCCAGCTTGATTCGAAAAATCGGTCCGGGGATCTGTCCATTATACGCCCACACCTTGGTTTGGTACGGTGGCATAATGCCCCAATTGCCTTCACTGGCAACAAGATCGAATTCTCTGACGGTTCCATTTGGACTGGCGTCTTTAGGAAAAGAATTGGCGAATTCACGTTCAAGCTTCACTAAAAGTTCGCTTACACTATCTTTTCCATCTTGCTGTCCAGCTGCTTGGCCACCTGAAATAAATCCCGTTAAGACGAGAGCGATAAATAAAAAATAAAATCGTACTATTCGCATTCTTTCAATCTTTCCATTACTAGCATTTACCCACCTAAATCGACTGTCTAAATTTCGGTTCTATCAAAATAACCCTTTTGTACGACTATTCCAGAATAGATTATCAATTATTATTTTATCAATTCAACCGACGATGGAATGGTACAGAGTATATACGTGATCAATCGATTGGGTATCGTAGCGATTCAACAAAGGACAGCCGCTTTTCGATCATTTTGATTTAATGACCCAAATGACCCATTAGATATTGCTGGTAATCGACATGCTTTTAAATAGCAACTCTCTAAAATTTTTTTTCCAAATTAGGGCGCTGTTTTAGCAAGCGTTGCTAGGCGATTAGAAATCCATCGATCAATTTTCTCTAGTAGTTGACGACTTGTCGGTGGTTTGGAAAAAAGCTGCTCATGGTGATTCTCATTAGGTAAAACCAGCAGTTCGTTGTCTGGATGGTTTAGAAAGCTGGCATCGGCAAAATCGTGAACACCCCATGCAGGTGTAATTGGGTCATGGGCTGAATAAATTAAAAAGTATGGGGTTTTGAAATATGCCATCTCACGTCTAAATTTAATAATCTCCTTTTCGATGCCCAGCACATAATTTAAAAGCGTTTGACGAATGATGTAATTATCGGCTCGATGGCGCTGTCTTTCTTCATCCCAGTCACTTAGATATTCAACGACCCAATCTGGAGTTGCCGGAGAAAAGATACCGCGCATCACTGGCAATGAAAAGAATTCAATGAATCCATCCATAATAGGAACGGTAATGAACGAAACGATCTGATTTAAAGCCACTTCTGGCCATGGTTGGTCGTGCAGTGTTAAAAAATGCTCGTGCGTATACAATGAAAATTGGATAAATGGATTTTGAAACCATCCCCGCCAGCCTGGAACGCGGGTGACTGAAAACGCTGGACCGCTAAATATTACACCCCGAATGCGTTGACTCAAATTATGGTCGAAAGTGGGTTTTATCAAAGATGAAGCTGCTACCAATGACCCTAAGCTATGCGACAACACGAATAGTGGTAGCTTGCGAGCATTGCCAGTTCGGTCACAAATCTGAATAAGATACTTTAAAGCGGTTTCCAGGTCTTGGCGCATCGGTTCCAAATCGGTTAATTCAGCTTGTGCTAAAAATGCTTCACCGGCGTCAAATGAATTTTCACCTTTAGCAATCGCCTGGTCCGCTTCGAATAAAATTGGATTTGTTAAGCCATGACCACGTAGATCTACCCCAGCAACGATATATTTCTCAGCTAAAAAATTCGCAACGTTTGCATAACGACCAACGTATTCATTCATGCCATGGACTATGAGTATGCAGGCTGGCGCATGAGCCGGTTGTAGAGGCAAGGCAACCCGTAAATTGAGTTTCGTTTTGTGGTCCGGAATCGACAACAAAACCTCTTCACCCCAAGTAGGGTATCTTTTCGTTATGGGTTGTACCGAAATGCAGGAACTAAGTAGCGCGAACGCAATGCAGAGGGTAATTACAAGATGGCAAAACATACGGTCCATAGGCTAATTAGACACCACTAGCCATTAAAATATTCGCCAAATCCCCATGGCAACACCAACAATCGAATGTATCAACTTTTGTCTACCCAACAATGTGATGAAATTGCGTTGCACCAAAACCCAAACCTATTTACTCGATTCTACCGTCAGCACGCAACTATCCAGTATTTCGTCCAAACTTCGAGGCGATATAGGGTGGATTGAGTCAGACTTATCACTCATCGCATAATCGCATCACCGCAGGGGGTGAAAAAATGATGTTTCAAATAGTACAGTTGGAAGCTTATACTAATCTCGGCTAGGGGTGTTGAGCGTTTTTCAGACTGCTCGGAACAAAGAAATCACAAGACAGGTTACTGAATCTTTTCTAAAAGGATTGGATGGAAAGCAATCACCTAAGAATATTGCCATCTAACTTGCCGTTTTCCATAAAAGATAGTTGCGTCACTTTTTGCTCACTAAATAATCGGAAGATTGGATACAAAACGGCTTGGCCTTGCTGTGGCTACGATTCTCGGAAAGCCTGCTAGGAAGTTGTCTGAGAAATAGACTGATTTAGGAAAAAAAATTGTTATGAAAGCGATTGTCGTACACAAATTTGGCGCACCCGATTTGTTGCAACTCGAGGAAGTTTCTGCGCCGGTGTTGACTGCCGATACCCAGGTTAAAATTCGAGTATTGGCTGCCGGGGTAAATCCTATTGATACTAAACTTCGCAGTAAGGGGGTATTGCACGACCAGGGGTCTCCATTTGTTCCAGGGTGCGATGGAGCAGGGGAGATTATGGAATGTGGTGTTGCGGTGAAGCGTTTCAAACCGGGGGATAGGGTCTGGTGGTGCCACGGCGGGCTTGGAGGAATGCAGGGTAATTACAGTGAACAAGTTGTGATGGAACAAAATTTACCCGAGTTTATGCCTAGGTCTCTGAGTTTCGAGGAGGCGGCGGCCTGTCCTTTGGTATTGATTACAGCTTGGGAAGCGCTCTATGATCGGGCAAACTTGGCAAATGGACAGACCGTGTTGATCCATGGAGGAGCTGGTGGCGTAGGACATGTGGCAATACAGTTAGCACGACTGCGGGGCGCTCGAATTAGTACTACGGTCAGTGATGTCGACAAGTCTGCTTTTGTATCTGCTCTAGGGGTCGAGCATAGTATTTTCTACCGTCAACAAGATTTTGTGGAGGCTACCTTGGATTGGAGTAATGGGCAGGGAGCGGACGTGATTCTGGATACTGTTGGCGGTAAGACATTTTTGCAGAGTATTGAGGCTTGTGCTCATTACGGGGATTTGGTGACGTTATTGGACCCTGGGGTTGGTCTGATATGGACAGAAGCTCGAAACCGTAACTTACGTTTAAGTTGTGAACTTATGCTGACTCCGATGTTGCGAGCCTTGCCCCAAGCTCGGGCTCACCAGGGGGAAATTTTAAGGACTTGCGCCAAATGGTTCGATGAGGGGAAGTTGCAAATTCATGTGAGTCAGACTCTACCTTTGGCCGATGCGACCCAAGCACATCGTATGATTGAGTCCGGGGGGGTTCAAGGCAAGCTTGTGTTAATCTTATAGTAACGTGAAAGCGCATAAAAACCTCGATACAAAATCGTACCGACAGTGTATGGCGCGTATCTTCGAGTGGGTCTAACGATCCTCTGCTTATGTGCGGCCGCTATAATATCATCCCGGATGCTGAAGCTTGGGTAACCCTATTTGGCTTGTCTGAAGAAATCGCAAAGACAATATCTAATTTGGATTCGAACTATAATGTAGCTCCGACCCAGGATGTTCCCATTATTCGGATTTGCAAGGGTAGCGGTGAGCGTGAATTGGTTTGGGCGCGTTGGGGACTCGTTCCTTTTTGGGCCAAAGATATCAAGTCTAGCCATCGAATGATTAATGCGCGAGCCGAGACGGTAGCGGATAAGCCCTCTTTTCGGTCAGCCTTCCAGAAGCGCCGCTGTCTGATCCCAGTAAATGGCTTCTATGAATGGAGAAAACATGGCTCAATCAAACAGCCGTACCTGATTCGAATGAAGAATGCAGCACCTTTTGCACTCGCTGGACTTTGGGAACAATGGCTAAATCCAGAAGACAAAACCACCCTGGAATCCTGCACGATTATCGTCACTGAAGCTAATAAATTCATGTCCCGTATTCACGACAGAATGCCGGTTATATTAAATCCTAACAACTACAATAGCTGGTTGGATCCGTTGGCTGGCAATTTGAGTTCTTTGTTGACACCGTGTCCCGGCGATTGGCTCGATGCTTTCGCCGTTAGCACCTATGTTAATAGCCCGCGGAATAATGATGAAAGGTGTCTTAAACAGGTTGAGATAATCTAGAGCTCTACCCGAGAATAGAAGCAATGCCAATAACTTGTTCGATGGTTCTAAAAAAGATGCTGACAAAGACAAAGCGGACGGTTCGAGGGTATTTAGCAAAGATGATCGATTGGGCTTGGTCGAGTATATGAAAATACTTTTATATTCGGGTGATACTCCCACCAACATTACAATGTTTTTAAAAATTCCAAAACCTGCAATTGTTCTTCTTTAGTCAGTGTATCACCAAAAACGTGGCCTCGATTGGAATAGCCATACAACGTAGTGTCATAGATTTTCTTTGCGGCTAGGCTGTCTTCAGCACCATCTTTCCCAAAATTAAGAGCGGTATAGTTCCATCCTAAGGTTTTTTCGTTATAGTCACTCGAATCAAAAGCTCGGGTCCAGTATTTTGGTCGCATCGAACTATCTAAAAGGGCCTGGATGGTTGGGACCGAACCGTTGTGAAGGTATGGCGCCGTCGCCCAAATCCCATCAAGCGGCGGCGCAATATAACCGGGAGCAGGAGCCAAGCGGCTCAGTTCACCATAAAATGATTCACCTACCCATTGGACAAAGCGTTGGTCGGTAGCATCGATGCTAGCCTGCGCTAGTGCTGGATCGGTCCCTACAACATCCTTGGAAAGCACTAAGTTTGGGTAGGTCCAATCGTCACCGTACGTACCATGGCATTGGGCACAATGCCCATCAAATATTGGTCTACCCTGCTCAGCGAGATTCTTATCGATAGCGAAAGGATATATGGGAGGTTCCAGGGATGATATATAGGCTCGGATATCAGGGGCATAGGCATCGATTTCCTTGGCTTCCTCCACAGTATCCGCACACAGCACTGTACCTAAAATCATGTGCCGGGCATGATCACCTCTACCCGCGGTGGTATAGAACATAGCGTGCTTTTTTTTCATCCGCCACCATGGGGGCATGCTCAGGGGCAAAACATACTTGGGTGGGGGTTCCATCATCGGTTCTGGTGACCATTCCAAGGTCTTACGATTACGATGGGCGATAAGTGCCCAGGTTATATCAATAGCCGGGTTTACACCGACAGTTTCGGTCATTATGTATGGCGCCACTGCGGCCATCCGGTCTGCCCACTTTTGCCACTCGGCAGTTTCAGCATAACCGCGAACAAGGGTACCAATAGTTTCCGCCCTGGCCGATGCGTCACCCGTGAAATCCATGTTTTCATTACCCAGGCCGATAATTAATTTGTCATTAAAGAAACCGGCATGGCACGTTAGGCAATTTCCTGTTACTAGTTCAACCCCATTGGATTTTTTGTAATACGTACGGTGATAAGGAAGTTCAGCATTGAGGTCGGTTCGATCGGGTAGGCGAAAAGCTACGGATGTCGGTGAAACGGCCTTTTTATAGGCTTTGTAGGGTATGCCGCAGCTGATGTAAGGTTTATTTAGCAGAGCATCGTAACCTGCTTGAGCGTCGCCTGGTCGTTGAGGTTCAGCGGGTACTACGCCTAGCGGGGAAATAAATTTATCTGTGTCAATCACGGAATCTTGTGGTCCGCATCCAGACAGCAGAACGGCTATTATAGCCCAGATTGAGAAATCCTTGATCTTCCACACCGTATTCGAGAAGTTAAAATTATCGTATAAGTTATTTTGGGACATATCCTGTAAGCTCCACGAAACCTTGGCCCTTTGTGGGTTTTTTATTAAATTTGCCTTGAATATCGACCAACCCACCCCAGTAAGTCATAGACTTTTCAACCGATTGATCTGAAATGCTTGGAACGATTTCCAAGTTTAACGAGATACTCGGAACTTGGAGAAGCCAACGGGCAGGGTAACGGATATTATTCCGAGGGTTTGTCCATTCGTCCAAACTTTTAATAGCCATTTGGTCCTGGCCGAAATGTTGGGTGGTTCCATCAGGCTTAAACCAAAGGCCGGTGCTTCGGGGTTTGCCACCACCCATGCGGCGGCGCAGTGTTGTCACCATAAATTCGCTCCCATTATCAAGGTGTAGTAAAAATCTATCCCAAACAATTGGACCTATCGGTAACGGAATTTCGCCCCAAGCTCTGTCTAGCCAAGCCAGGCCTTTTCCATTAAATTCTTGGGTGCCAAATTTTATCGTCCCCTGACTGCGCAGGTGTGTTAATGAATAAGAATAGAAATTTGCACCGTAAGTTCCATCATCTCTAGCATCACGATTGGCTCCGAACAATATACCAGGTTTAAGGCTTTGCAATTCCACTTCAATCCGGATGTCGGCATTCGATGCACGCATTGAGAAACCTGGAGCGCCCTTTTTGCTCTTATCAAATTTCATCTCCCAATTTTCCAGCCAAACCCGAGCAGGGGTTTGTTGTGAACCGCTCAAATCAAGGACTGCACGGCTATATCGTTCGGTCACAAAAAATTGTTTCGATGCCACATCGGTCAAGGCGAAATGACCGCTATAGAGTTCATGGGTATTCCAATGGGAAGCACGTTGCACTGTACCGGGTGGTTTAAGTCCAAGACGAAAAATGACCAGCTGAAATCCAAAGCGTCGGCCCACTTTATTGATAAGATGGCCGGTAAGATACCAGGATTCTGTCTTATAGTCGGAGTGGGCGCCGTGATCACGGGGGAATTGAAAATTCCAGGGCCCATCTGAACGAGAAAATCCTTCGCTATCGCTGTCAAGAAGATTCGCTAGGGAAAATATTTCTGATTTCTTGAGTATGGGTTCATCAGTCCGACAGCATAGGTCGAAGACTAAAACCGCGGCGATGGCTAAAATGCTTAGGATAGCCAGAATTTTCTTCATCTCCAATACCCTTTTAACGAGTAATTTTCCATACACCTTTGGTGGCTCTACCTTAACGTGTGCACCTTGGCATCCAGACCTTGATACGGATATACTCGATATTCTTCAAAATTATAATTCGACATCCGTGAATGAAATTTTAGAGGAACTCGATCAACAAATCGAAGGCAGCGTGCATACTGATACTTTGTTTCGTATGCTTTATGCTACGGATGCCTCGCCCTACCAACAATTACCGTTGGCGATTGTTAGGCCCCATCATGCCAAGGATTGTATCGAAATACTAACAATTGCCGCACGTCACAAACTGCCAGTAATTCCACGGGCAGCGGGAACCAGTCTGGCGGGGCAGTGTGTCGGCAAAGGATTAATTGTCGATTTCGCCCACAATATGAATCAGATTATCAGCATCGATTCAGAACAATGTACCGCGACGATTGAGCCTGGTGTAGTACGCGATACCCTGAACGATGAGATTCGACCTCTCGGATTGATGTTCGCCCCCGACCCTTCGACCTCAAGCCGTTGTACACTTGGAGGCATGGTCGGCAATAATGCCTGGGGGATCCATAGTCTACGGTATGGTGCGACCCGTGAGAATATACTAAGAGTTGAAGTTGTGCTTAGCGATGGTACAACGGCGGTTTTTGAAGCGCTGGATCATAAATCACTGCAAATGAAGCTAGGGCTCACAAACCTTGAAGGCGAAATTTATCGTGCTGTTTATAAAATTATCGACGGGAACCTCACGTTAATTGAGGATAGGTTTCCTGCGCCAGATGGCATCCCCCGAAACGCAGGCTACCCTCTCGACATCCTGATCAGAGGGCGGCCGTGGGTACCTTCGGGTCCTATGTTTAATCTGGCGCCTTTCATTTGTGGCACCGAAGGTACTTTGGCGCTGACCACAGCAATACAGGTTAAGCTAGTTCCCATACCCCAGAACCCCGTTTTACTATGCGTTCACTTTCAAAGTATTGACGAGGCGCTTCAGTCGGTTTCACAGGTTCTTTGTTTTCAACCGGCAGCATTAGAGATTATCGATCAACATATTCTGGAAAGAACCAAGCAAGACCTGGAACAGAGAAACAATCGATTCTGGCTTCGGGGTAACCCGGCCGCTGTATTGCTGGTCGAATTTCATGGTGACTATACGATTGGTGCAAAAACCAACATGCACGCCATTGAAAAATTGCAGACACTGCTCCCCGCTTATGCTTTTACCATCGTAAAACCGCCCCGATTAGAACAAGTATGGGCTTTGCGTAGGGCTGGTCTGGGCTTATTAATGGGTATAAAAGGTCCGAATAAGGCGGTGACTGGAATCGAAGATACGGCCGTACCTACCTCTGTTTTGCCAGACTATGTCCGGGAGATCAAAACCATTTTATCCCACTACGATACCGATTGTGTTGTCTATGGGCCGGCTGGCAGAGGAAACCTGCATTTGCGGCCTGAGGTGAACTTAAATCAGGAATCCGGACGTCGAAAATACCTGAACATTCTTGATGAGGTTAGCAATTTAGTCATTCAATTCGGTGGTACTATTTCTGCCAAACATGGGGATGGAAGACTTCGAGCGTATTATTTGGAACCCATATTAGGCAAGGAGGTTTTACAGCTTTTACGCAGTGTAAAAAACACATTTGATCCCTCCAACATATTCAATCCTAATAAGATCCTCGATACACTCCCACCCAACGAAAATTTGCGAAACACGTCTAATCAAATCGATTCAGGTTTTCAAGGATTTTTCGATTGGACCCACGAATACGGCTTTAAGGAAGTTGTTCAAAAATGCAATGGGGCTGGCGTATGTCTGAAGCGCTCGGGTACGGGTACGATGTGTCCTTCCTATCGAGTTACCGGAGAAGAAAAACACGGTACTCGCGGACGTGCCAACATTGTTCGGCAATTGGTTAACAGTCAAGGTCCCGAAAAGGCTTTGTCCCATGAATATGTCAAAGAAGTCCTAGATCTTTGCCTGGCCTGCAAGGGCTGTAAATCCGAATGCCCCGCCGATGTCGATATGGCACGCATAAAATCCGAATTTCTACAGCAGTACAATGCGCAACACTGGATACCTTTGCGCAATCGAATTGTCGGACATTTCGACCGCCTGAGCCGATGTGCCAGTTACCTACCCTCGGTGTCTAATACCTTGTTAGCGCAATCATGGGTTAAAACATTGTTGGGCTTCCACCCACAGCGCCATCTGCCGCGCCTCGCTTCTCAAAAATTTAGTCAATGGTTAGTAACTCATAAACCCTCTAATCGACCTGGGGGTGATATGCATGTAGTTTTAATTCTTGATCCATTTAGCGAATATTTCGAACCGAATGTTGCTATTGCAGCGATACTCGTGCTGGAACGCCTCAATTTTCGGGTTACAGTGACACCCTGTATGTCCTTCGGACGATCTCAGCTTAGCCAGGGATTTCTTCGGCATGCTCGAAAGTTGGTTGAAAAGGCGATTGACATCCTTGAACCCTTTGCCAAAAACGGATCGGCAATAATTGGCTTGGAACCTTCAGAATTGTTGACTCTCCGTGATGAAGCACCTGACCTGTTTAAGGAGCGCGCCTTAAAAAAACGGGTTGAACGAATTTCGGCCCGGTCATTTTTGTTCGACGAATTTATTGCACAACAGACTGAGAGGTTTGACCCACAATTACTTTTTCCAAAATCAACCGATCAACATTTCGTGGTGCATGGTCATTGCCATCAAAAATCGCTTGTGGGAATGCAACCCACCCAATCCATGCTGTCACTGATTCCAAACACAGAAACGGAAATTATAGCTTCCGGTTGCTGCGGCATGGCGGGCGCATTTGGCTATAAAAAAGAACATTTTGATATCTCGCAACAAATTGCGGAACTGGAGTTATTCCCTGCTATTCGTAAATCACCGAATAATTCGCTCATAGTCGCGGCGGGTACCAGTTGTCGGCACCAGATTAGTGATGGTTTAGGTGTGACGGCTTTTCATCCTGCTGAAGTTTTTGCTATGGCGATGGGAATAAATGTGAGTCACTCCAAGGCATTTGGAAAGGATTGAAAAAGTGGGGGAGATTTAATTTAACCATTTTTGTCGTAAAATAAATCTGTCCCGTTTTTTTGATGAATTATATTAAATGCCTATGAACAAACCACAGGTTATCGAATCGAAATATTAAATTGATAACGAGGAGAGTCATCATGCAAGTTGAAGTCACGAGTTTCTGGGATTGGCAGCAACACTTTCCAGACGAAAGAACTTGCCTTCAAGCTATCATTGAGCAGAGATGGCCTGAAGGGTTTCGTTGCCCATGTTGTGGGCATGAGAAAGGTTGGTTACTCCAAACACGTCACGTGATTGAATGCGCAGACTGCCATCATCACACTTCGATTACGGCAGGTACTCTGTTTCACAATACAAAGCTACCCTTGGTGAAATGGTTTTGGAGTATCTATTGGCTATCAACAGATAAGGGCAGTATATCCGCTTTACGTTTAGCTAAACTCATTGGCGTTTCCTGGGTAACCGCTCAGCGGATGTTACGGAAATTGCGGATTGCAATGGGCGATCAAAACGATTTATATCAGCTGTCAGGCACTATCGAATTAGATGACGCCTTTGTTGGCGGTAGGCATGCTGGCAAACGTGGACGCGGCGCCGAAGGTAAGACCGCTATTCTGGTCGCGTGCGAACACACTAATGGCAAGCCTGGTTTTGTTGCCATGAAAGTTGTTGAGCGTGTGACTCAGGAGAGTGTAAAACAGTTCGCACAACAGACCATAGCACCCAAACAAATCCTAAAGACTGACGCATTCGCTGCACTAAAAGTGCTTGACGAGGAATATCAACATATCGCTAAAGTCACACCGCCTAAAATGGCCAGTGAATGGTTGCCGTGGGTTCACATAGTGATCAGTAACTTTAAAAGCTATCTACTCGGGACCTATCATGGGGTGTCAGGTCGCTATGTTCAGGAATATGTGAACGAATTTTGCTATCGGTTAAATCGGCGGTTTTGGGAAGAACAAATTCCCAATCGTCTGCTAAGACTTTGCGTCATGCATCAACCGGTTTTTCTTAAACCTGTGGTTTGTTCATAGGCATTTTTTATTTTAAAACAAATATATTGAATCCACCCGCTTTACCGCGTTCCACTGTACAACAATGTCTGGCTTTATACGTGTTATTTGCCATAAAGTAGTTTCTCTGGTTTTTCAGAAGTCTGTCGGATCTACGCCCGGATATTTAGTTTATATTCAAGATTCACTTTAATTGACTTGCCTCTTGTAATTTACCCTTTCCACCCCCATATAGAATATATGGCAGGCAATTTTACCTGTTACTATCTGCAGGCAAAATTTTATGCCGTCCCATGATGATGACCCTGGAGGTCCTTGGCGATCCCAGTCTCCAAACTCTCCCCCCGATCTTGAAATACTTATAAAGCGCGGAATAAATTCTTTAAAACGCCTGTTGCCCGGGGGTAGCTTTGGCGGAGCACTGGCCTTTTTTATCCTGATTGTTGTCGGGCTGAGTGTTTGGTCATCTTACTATACGGTGCCTAGTGACTCAGTGGCTGTTGTACAGCGTTTCGGTAAGCATTTAAAAGAGGTGCCACCAGGATTACATTTTAAATTGCCATTAGGTATTGATAAGGCAACGATTGTTCCCGTCAAACGTCAGTTAAAGCAGGAGTTTGGATTTGCAACGCGGGGTGCCAAGGATCCCTATCAAGGGGCTCGCAATGGCGGGCGTGAAACGCAAATGGTTACCGGTGACCTCAACGCCGCTTTAGTGGAGTGGGTCGTTCAGTACCGTATATCCGATCCCGTTAAATTTTTATTTGAAGTACGCGAGCCGAGTGAAACGCTACGTTACGTCTCCGAATCAGTCATGCGAGAGGTGGTGGGGGATCGGACGGTGGACGAAGTGATTACCATTGGTCGGCAAGAGATTGAAGTTGATGCACTGGTGAAGATGCAGGAACTGTCGAGCAAGTACTCGATGGGAATCAGTATTGACCAAGTGCAGTTGAAAAACATTAATCCTCCCAAACCTGTGCAGGAGTCATTTAACGAAGTTAATCAGGCTCAGCAATCAAAAGAAAAATTGATTAATGAGGCGCGGCGAGAATACAACAAAGTTATCCCGTTAGCGGAGGGTGAAAAAGATCAACGAATCCGTGAAGCCGATGGTTACAGGCTTAAGCGTATCAATGAAGCCGAAGGTGATGCCGCACGATTCAATGCGTTATTTACCGAATATCGTAAAGCACCTGAAGTGACGCGGCGACGTATCTATATCGAAACCATGCAGAGGGTGATGCCGAATATCCAATCTAAAATCTTGGTTGATGACGGGATGCGTGGCTTACTTCCGTTACTCAACTTTGACGCTCAGAAAGGGAATCGACAATGAAAAATATTAAGCAGTTTGCATTGTTGTCGATTTTGATTGTGGGCGTATTTATATTAGGTAGTTCTATTTACACCGTTGATGAAGTCGAGCAGGCTATCATTACGCAATTTGGTAAGCCGGTGGGTGAACCCGTCGTTGAAGCGGGGCTCAAATTTAAAGTTCCTTTTATTCAAGCGGTCAATCCCATTGACAAGCGTGTTCTCGAATGGGATGGCGCGCCTTCAGATATGCCGACCAAGGATAAACTGTATATTTCTGTCGATTTGTTTGCTCGCTGGCGGATTGTAGATCCCTTGCAGTATTTTTTGCGCTTGCGGGATGAGCGGAGCGCACAGTCGAGACTGGATGATATTCTGGGTAGTGAAACCCGCAATGCCGTTGCTAAACACGAATTAATTGAAATTATTCGTACCTCCAGAGATCGAGTGCCACTGCGAGATACGGTATTGTCAGCCACGGAGCAAGAATCAAATATGGGTGAATTGGTGCCTATTGAAAAAGGGCGTAAGTTGGTTGAGCAGGAAATATTTACCGCTGCTGCTGAAAAAGTGGGTGTGTTTGGTATTGAGCTGTTGGATATCCGTTTTAAACGTATCAACTATAACGAAAGTGTACGTCCAAAAATTTACGACCGAATGATTAGCGAGCGCAGGCAAATTGCCGAACGCTTTCTTTCTGAGGGTAATGGTGAAGCGGCCAGAATTCGCGGCAATCGGGTGCGTGACTTAAACAAAATACAATCTGAAGCCTATCGAAAGGTCGAGGAGATTCGTGGTTTGGCTGATGCTAAAGCCACAGAAATTTATGCACGCGCCTATAACCAAAGTCTGCAATCCGTGGAGTTCTACGAGTTCACACGCACCATGGCTTCCTATCCCGCTATTATTGGAGAGAGCACGACCCTCGTGTTGTCTACTGATAGTGACTTGTTTAAATTTCTAAAGAGTATGGCATCCACCACAGATGTCATTGCGCGATAGTAGGCTTAAAGGCCGCTATAGCAAATAATTCCGAGTGGCAGCGTCGTTGCGATGCATGAGTGAAAATGATTGAGTAATCACGTTTATGCAAAGAAAAACGTAACTACTCAGCGAAAATAATTAAAAAAGTACTTGACGCGGTTTGAGTGCGATTTTTTCGATTTCATGTTGCGTTTTGTGCGGCCGAAAAAATGGCTATTGCTTGCTCACCAGATGACACACAGTC